>JADMIO010789658.1_pt1 | contig 117430 bp, 100 predicted proteins | sample 8958161 | NCBI WGS metagenome assembly JADMIO01 (sample SAMN16585339, study PRJNA669376) | soil metagenome | isolation source: Crop rotation soil | place: USA: Cullars Rotation, Alabama | collected 2011
GCGACAACTTGTCCACGTGGAATTCTAAGCTTAGGATCCCAATGTGCTGGAAAGAATCCAACGAATCGGGCCGAATGGAAATTTTCGTACAACCCTTTCCAGGCCCCGGCGGCAAGTTGCAGGTCTCAACAAATGGAGGAGCGCAAGTACGCTGGCGGGCAGATGGAAAGGAATTGTTCTACATCGCACTCGACGGCCGGCTCATGGCAGTGCCGATCGGTCTCGCGCCCAATCGGCAATCGCTGGAATCCGGCGTTCCCGTGCCGCTGTTTCTGACGAACATCGGAGGCGCTATTCAAGGCGCATACAAACAACAGTACGTTGTCGCTGGTGATGGGCAACGATTCCTCATGAACAGTGTCGTGACTCAGGCCACCCCGTCTCCCGTTACGGTTATCTTGAATTGGCAGCCGAAACAGTGAGCATCCGCCGGTCTAAAAAATCGCGAGCGGATTGAGCGGCGATCCCGTGCCGCCTTCAACCGGCAACGGCGCAAACGTGATGAGAAACTCGTAGCGCCTAAGACGTCGTGCTGTTTCGACCATCTTCTCGAGATCCATATTCTCGACGATGTTGACGCCCATCCAATTGAGCACCGCTTGATGGATCGGATTGCCTGGAATGTTTTGCTCGGCGCCCCAGCCGGGCCGAGGTGCCCAGTCTATATTGAAGTCGTGGCCTAAAAAGGCCGGTTCGCGCTCTTTAATGAATGGAATCGTATCGGCGTAGTAGCCGGCGACCTGGCCGGCCCACGGTCCCATCTTCTCGCGCCGCTTCCAACGGCCGACGTAGAGCATGATGATGTCGCCTGGTCCGACTTTGACTCCCGCCTTCTTTTCCCATGCTTCCAGATCCGCCCGCGTGATCGGCGTGCCGGGTTCGATCCAATCCACGCCTTTCAGTTGCGGCATGTCGTAAAGGACCGCTCGAGTAAAGATGCCGTCCCGCCATCCCATGATGCCGTCCTTTGCGCAGCCCTTATCATTTGTGATGTTCTCCTTCGCAGAAAAGCCGTTGTACATCTTGTCTTCGAAGAAGAAATGACAAAACGAATCCATGTGCGCGACGCTTAGGCCGTGATAGCTCACTTGATACGTGTCGGTGCTGTTGGTCGCGCTGATCGCATTTGTCGTGCGGTGAAACACACCGGCTGCCGGGACATCCGCTGCGACGGCTTGCGGTTCCGCATGCGCCAGCGAAATCACGATGCCGTTCTTGACGAGCTTTGCCGCATTCAACACTTTTTGCGGCGTGATGAGATTCGTCGTGCCCTTTTGATCGTCCCCGCCCCAGCGTCCCCAGTTCTTGTATTCCGTCCGCCAGCGAAGATAATCGGCCGGAGTCACTGTCGTTGCCGTTCGGTTTTGACCAAGGGCAGTGGTTAGCAGAAGCGCACTGACGAGCGCCAGTTTCGACAAACGTTTCATAATGTCCTCCGATTCTTTGATGAGGGAGATGTCATGTTGCCTGAAGTTTGGCTGAGAGGTCCACTTCCCGATGTTCCGCCTTTGTTGCAACCTGTAGCCCATGCCTTGTTGCAGGCGCGCGAGGAAGTATCAACGATCATGAACGGTTTTCCGGAAGCCCGGATCTGGGACCGGCCTGCGGGCGTCGCCTCTGTCGCTTTTCACCTTCAGCATCTTTCCGGCGTGCTCAATCGGCTGTTCACCTATGCGCGAGGGAAATCTTTAAATGAGGATCAGGCACGCGCGCTTGCCGCAGAAGGGAGGGAGGATGCGGGCGTGAATATGGAAGGCTTGCTTGCGGCGTTTCATACGCAAGTCGATCATGCGCTGATTCAATTGAAAGAGACCAATGAAGCGGAACTGACTCACCCGAGAGCCGTCGGTCGAGCGCAGTTGCCTTCGACAGTTTTCGGACTTCTGTTCCATGCTGCGGAGCACACGCAGCGGCATGTGGGTCAATTGCTCGTCACGGCGCGAGTGTTACTGTAGGGGCGGTCTATGACCGCCCGCGATTTATCAACGTGCCAAATCCTGGGCGGTCATAGACCGCCCCTACAGCCGAAATCTGCTACTCTTGGGTTCGAAGTATGGGCGAATCGATTGCCACGCGGATACAACGCGAATTGAGTGCCTGGCCTGGCGTCACGGTCGCAGGTCATCGTGGAGGCATCATCTTTTTCCATGTCGGCCAGCGTGAGATCGGGCATCTGCATGGCGAGCGTATGGCCGATCTGCCGTTTCCAGTCCGCATCCGTGAGGAACTGGTGGCTGCAGGCAAAGCCGATTTCCACTATTTACACCCCAAGTCCGGATGGGTGACCTGCTACATCCACAACGAAGGCGACATCGAGAACATCCTGGAACTGTTCCGCCTGAACTATGGCCGGCCTTGGTTGAAGAGTGAGATCCATGGGTAGGCTGGAAGGCATCTGGACGAAGAGGGCGCATCGCGGGCCGATGGATGCGAGGCTCAACGCACGCGTTATTCCCGGCAAGGGGCTTACGGGCGACGCGAACAACAGCCGGACCCGACAAGTAACGTTGATCGAGCGAGAAGTTTGGGACGCGCTCATGCGGAATATCGGAGGAGATGCGTCTCCTTCCGAGCGCCGTGCGAACCTCATGGTCAGCGGTATCGCATTGGCGGATTCGCGGGGCCGATTGCTGCGCATCGGGTCGGTTCTTCTGCGCATCGGCGGCGAGACGAAGCCGTGTGAACGCATGGACGCGGTCGTTGCCGGATTAAAAAATACGATGTATTCACACTGGGGCGGCGGGGCCTTTGCGGAGGTCCTCACGGAAGGCGACATTTCAATCGGCGATACGGTGGAGTGGGCCGACGCCGCACGGCCGTTGCCGAAGGCGCTGTTGCTCGATCTCGACGACACCATTCTCAACGACAGTGGATCCATCGAAGCGTGTTGGCGAGAGGCCTGTCTTGCCGGCTCTGCGAAGTGCGGTATTCATCCGGACATCCTATTCGACGCGATTCGAAAATCCGGAAACTGGTTCTGGTCGGATCCGGAGCGGCATCGCGTCGGACGCTTGGATCTGCAAACCGCGAGAGCAGAAGTCGTGCGGCTGGCGCTAGTCGAACTTGGAATCGAAAACAACGAACTGGCCGCCGTGATCGGCAGCAATTACCACAACAGGAGAGAAGAGAGCCTCGAGATCTTTCCCGATGCGACGGACACCCTCGAATGGCTACGAGAACAAGGCTGCAAACTCGCGCTGCTCACGAACGGCAACGGCGTTCCCCAGCGCCGGAAGATCGAAACGTTCGGGCTCGATCGCTTCTTCGATGCGATTTTTATCGAAGGCGAAGTCGGGTTCGGCAAGCCGGATCAGCGTGTCTATCAGCTCGCTTTGGATCGTCTGGCCGTCGAGCCGTCGGAGACGTGGATGGCCGGAGACAATTTGGATTGGGACGTCGCACAGCCGCAACGGCTCGGAATTTACTCGATCTGGATCGACGTCACTGGCGAAGGACACAGGCGATTGGGAACGGTCAAACCCGATCGCATCATTCGAAGTCTCTCGGAGTTGAAGCTCACTCCAATTGCTTCCTGAATTCCGCGAACTGCTTCTTCAACTCCTCGACTTCTATTTCGAGTTTGCTGATTCGGTCCAATTCGGGCTCGGGCTCCGGTCCCGACTCGATTCCGGACTCCGGGACCTTCACTTCTCCCGACAACAGATGTGCAAATCGGACTTCCTTCTGTCCGGTTTGCCGAGGTAGCCGCACGACGAGCGGGGAATCGCCCGACATCAAACCGTTCAAAGTCGTCTCCACTTCTTCAAGACTCGAAAAATCGTAGAGGCGATTGGTTCTGGTCCGGATTTCACCAACCGTCTGAGGCCCGCGAAGCATCAAGACGCACATCACGCCCATTGCCGGGCGGCCCAGGTTCATGGCTTCGTACAAGACATGCCGATACTTGGTTACCCGTGAATCGCTCCGATCAACCGAATGAACCAGCTTCTTATCCCGCAGGCTCTCCGTAGCGCGTGTAACGGTTTCTTCATCGAGGTGCATGACCGGATTCCGATTCGATGACTGGTTGCAGGCGGCAGTCAATGAATTAAGTGACAGCGGGTAATAGTCCGGCGTTGTGATTTCCTTTTCGATCAGCGAACCCAGGACTCGAACTTCCACATCATTTAGTGTGTGATCCACGATCAAATATTGCCACAAGGATCAACCGATTTTGGACCGTAACGACCGCGCGCGATCCCGGCTGACGTCGAGTTCAACACCGTTCGAGAGCTTGACCCTCCACGTTCCTGAGGACCATGGTAGGAGTTCGCGCGCGTGATTCAGGTTCACGATTGCCGAGCGGCTGATGCGAAAAAAGCCCGCAGGCGCGAGCAGTTCTTCGAGTTCCAATAGTGTCCGATCCGTGGGAAATCGGTCGGTCTGCGTGTAGTAAAACACCATCTGGTCCTCTACTGCGACGTGAAGGACGTCCCTGGGTGAGAGTAAGACAATGCGCCGACCGCGTCGCGCTGCCAATTTCGATGGCGGAGCGGAGCGAGGCCACTTTACGTTGCAACGCCGATTCATAGTCTTCACGCGGTTGCTCCTGCGTGGCACGAATCTTGTCGATAGCTTGGGCGAGACGCATGGGCTGAATCGGCTTGAGCAGGTAATCGAGGGCGTTAGCGTCAAAGGCGCTGACGGCGTACTTATCGAATGCGGTTGTAAAGACGATCAACGGCGGATGCCGCAATTGAGCAATGACGTCGAACGCGTTTAAGGCCGGCATCTCGATATCCAGAAAGACGACATCGGGCTGTTGCTCGCCGATCAATTCAAGAGCTTCGATTCCATTCGAAGCTTCTCCGGCAATTTGAAATCCTCATGCGCCTTTAACAAACGCCGCGTGAGTGCGGGCCAGATCTTCGTCGTCAACGATGATGCATCGGATCATTGGGCGCGTCGATTCTCACTGAAATCTTATTCGGCGGGGACGATGTTACCTCCACGGACGCTTGCCCGCCGTAGATCAGACGAAACCGCAGGCGGATATTATCGAGCGCGTGGTCGCGTTTGAAGAAATCCCTTTCGGAAATGGCGGGATCCTCCACGTCATTTTCCACCGTCATGGAATATCGCGGTCCGCTTCGCGTTAGCCGGGCAACGATCGCGCCGCCACCCACGCGCTTGCCGATGCCATGGCGAACGGCGTTTTCGATCAATGGCTGTAAGGTGAAAATGGGAATGCTGAGACCTTTAGCGTCGGAGTCGCTTGGCAGTTCGTATTGCAGCCGATCCCGAATCTCACTTTTTCGATCTCCAGGTAAGCTCGCGCGAACTCGAGTTCCTGCGTCAGCAGCGTGACTACCGTGTCCGAGCTTGTGAACACGTACCGGCTCTGTCCGCCATCAATCCCAGCATCCGTTGAGCGGCAGCGGGATCGTCGGGAATCAATGCGGAAATCGTGTTGAGCGTGTTGAAGAAGAAATGAGGGTTCATTCGCGATTGCAGCGCGCGTGTATGGGCGCGCGCGCCTGCCAGTTCTTTTTCGGCCTCGATGAATTGCCTGCTATTGACCAACTGACCCCAGCCAAGTGCAAACATGATGAGGACGGTCCAGATCTGTGCCAGCGCGAAAAGGGCCGGACCGAAGATTACAAACATGACGATCGATGCGGCCGCGATTCCCAGAATATTCGTCAACATCCTATGCTTCCGGACATAACCCGCGGGCAGCGCGCATACCGTATAGAACACAACACAGTACGTTGCGCTGATCATTGCCGCTCTTATCGGGCCCGACCAACCGAAGAAGACGCCTAGAACCGGTCCAATGATCAAGCCGAACCCGGCCGCCTGGAGAATCGCTAGCGGAATCTGACTGGCCGATGGCGCCGTCGGTGGAAGTAATTGTTTTAACCACTGCACAAAAACCATTCATATTCTCCTGGCGTCAGTCTGCCAGTCACTTGAACGGGATGTTGCGAATACATCCTGAGCAGTCGAAAAATGCTATTGAACGGTCTTTCCGGCGGGCTACTTTGGATCGGCAAATTCGAGGTCAGGCACATAAGGCTGATCAAACAAGTGCCTGACCCAGGCGTTCGATAAGGTGTTAATCTTGCGGCCCGAGGATCACACGATGCACACACCATTGAAAGCTTTTGCGATCGTCTTCGCCGTCTGTCTGCTAGCGGCAGTCGTTGTAGCCCAACAGCCTTCCGGAACCTCTGCTGGTGAGGCGTTGTTCTTTGGGAAGGCCGGATGTGCGGGCTGTCATGAAGTGAACGGACGAGGCGGAGTAACGGGGCCGGATCTTTCAGGTGCGGGCATGCAAACAGCCGAGGCGCTACGCGCGAAGATTCTCAATCCGAACAATTCGGCAGCTGGGATTCAAGGAGGACGTGGTGGTCCCGCGACCGTCGTTGCGAGAACGCGCGATGGCCGCGAAGTCCGTGGCGTTCGTCGGAACGAAGACACGTTCTCGGTTCAGATGATGGATGCTTCTGGGCAGTTGTACGTGATCGACAAAACAGCGGGGCAAGTCCGATATGAGAATCGATCGCTGATGCCGGCCGATTACGGATCGCGATTAAGCGCTCAGGAATTACAAGACGTCGTCGCTTACCTCGGCACCCTTAAAGGCCGTGACGAGTCCAAGACCGTGGCGGCTGCGATACCAGGTGGCGTTACGTATGAGCGCTTGCGGAACTCGGATGCGGAACCCCAGAACTGGATGCACTACTGGGGTAACTATCAAGGGACGCACTATTCGGCATTGAAACAGATCACGCCGGTGAACGTCTCGAGGTTACAGGCGCAGTGGTCGATCCAACTACCGGGCACATCGACTCTCGAAGTCGAACCGCTGGTCATCGACGGCGTTATGTACACGAGTGGCCAACCGGGAACTGTCCTCGCGCTCGATGCTAGGAGCGGCCGGCAGATCTGGCGATTCACGCGCCAGCGGAAAGTGCGAAATCCAAACGAAATTAATCCATTCAACCGGGGAGTGGCCGTACTCGGCAATCGCCTGTTCGTCGGCACGCTCGATGCAGCGGTTGTCGCCATCGATGCGCGAACAGGTTTGCTTTTGTGGGAAACGCAAGTGGCCGACTCGATGCTGGGCTACAGCATCACGAGTGCTCCGCTCGTTGTGAAAGATAAAGTCATCGTCGGCGTGACGGGAGGCGAGTTTGGTGCTCGTGGTTTTCTCGACGCCTATGATGCAGCGACGGGAAAGCGTCTGTGGCGCTGGTACTCGATTCCGGCACCAGGAGAATTCGGTAACGACACCTGGGCCGGCGACAGTTGGAAAACCGGCGCCGGTCCAACATGGCTGACCGGATCGTTTGATCCCGAACTGAACATGATCTACTGGGCCATCGGAAATCCCGGCGCGCAAATTGATCGATCCGAACGCGGGACCGGCGACAATCTGTTTAGTGATTCCGTTGTCGCGATCGATGCGGACACTGGCCAGCGCAAGTGGCACTTTCAATTCACGCCCAATGACGGACATGACTGGGATTCCGTCCAGGATATGGTTCTCGTCGATCGTGTATGGCGCGGCGAGCGGCGGAAATTGTTGTTGCATGCGGATCGCAACAGCATGTTTTACGTCTTGGATCGGACGAATGGAAAATTTCTCTCCGGCACGCCGTTCGTTTACCAGAACTGGAATCGCGGTCTCGACGCGAGTGGACGTCCGATTCAAATCCCGGGTTCAAACTCGAGCCCGGAAGGCAGCTTCCTCGTTTATCCATCGCTCGTCGGCGGCACAAATTTTCAGGCGCCTTCATACAGTCCGATAACGGGATGGTTTTACCTCGCATACCAGGAAAGCGGCCAGGCATTCATCAGTGCCCCAGCGCCCTACGAAGCCGGCCGTCAATACATCGGTCGCGGTCGAGGCGCCACACCCGCTCCCGGGCCGAATGATCCGCCGCCATCGGCCGGCATCAAGGCGCTCGATCCGGAAACCGGCAAGACCGTGTGGGACTTCAAACTGTTTCAGGGTTCGCTCAATAACGGCGTGATGGCCACGGCCGGCGGCGTCTTATTTGCATCCTCGCGTGAAGGCAATCTCATTGCGCTCGATGCCCGCAGCGGGAAATCTCTATGGCGCTATCAAACCGGCGGCAACATGGCGGCCTCGCCGATGAGCTTTGCCGTCGATGGCCGGCAGTACGTCGCCGTCGCATCGGGTGATTCCATCTATTGCTTCGCGCTGCCGAATTAAAACTTCCTTCAAGCTTCCTGGGGTGTTCGAGAAACCAGGAGAAGAGCGTTGCGCGTTCGGAACGACCCGTTGCGCTGCTGCGCAATCCCATGTGTCCCCACGATTCCAAGTGCGAGCAAGATCAGGAGACTGCGTGCGAGGACTTGCACAAAGAGTGCGGTGCGAGCCCCCTGCCGCCTTTGGCGGCCCTCCCCCTCACGAGGGGGAGAATAAATATATTGTCCCCCTTGCAAGCGCGTTGACATACTTCCCTGACGACTATGGGCAACATTTCCAAATCAACCATGTAGTCGCGGGCTTTAGCCCGCGTTTGGCACGGCGGATGACGTTAACGCGGGCTCAGCCTGCGACTACATGTGAGGATCAACGTTCGTCAGTCAATTATATTGTCCCCCTTGCAAGGGGGACGGCCGCCGAAGGCGGCAGGGGGTGGCTCACACCGTACTTTTTGTTCAAAGCCTCGTGCGAGAGATGACCTCATGACTTCAACCATGCATCGAACGCGGCACGCGCGATCCGCGCAATGACTTTCTCTCGGACTTCGGTTGGCCGAGTGCTCCCTTTTATGTACACGGCGATGGCGAATCGACCCATGTTATCGGGAAGCGTTATGACACCAACGTCGTTCGTACCCCCGTTCAGGCCCTGCGCGGTGTCCGTCGTTCCTGTTTTGTGAGCTACTACAGTACCGGCCGGCAGCAAACCTCTCAGGCGTGCACCGCCCGTCGTTGTCGATTCCAGTATTTGGATCAATCGAGCCGTCAACGAAGGCGAGAGCAATTCACCGAGGAATGTACGTCTCAACAATTCCACAGTGCCTTCAGGAGAGGCGGTATCTCGGGGGTCTGACACGAAGGCACGCATGGCAGTTCGGCGCATGTTCGCGGGTATCTTCGACGTCAGTTCTTCGAGAAGAGTCGGCGTCCACTCCTCCCATTTCGGGAACCGTGTGATGCCGGCGGAATTCAAGGCGCACTCCCGCTCACTGCGATCGAGGCGCATCCCATCGATGCGCCATTGCCGAAAGCGGTTTGCCATTGCATCGGCGCCGCCTCCGATCCGCCAAAGTGTTTCGACCGCAGTGTTATCGCTCTTGGCGACCATCAACGCTAATACTTCGTCGAGCTTGAAACCCTTCACGGCCGACCAACGCTCGGCGATAACGCTCACGCCCGGCCATACATCTTGTCGAGGGATCTCGATCACGTCGTTGAGGCGAAGCCGTCCCTCATCCACCATCGCCAGGATATTCATGGCGATGGGCAACTTACAGACGCTGGCCAGCGGAAATCTGTCGCCGCCATTCAGACTGACGAGCGTTCCAGTTGTCAGATGAAGTGCCGCAACGCCAACGGTGCCGTCGGTCTGCGCCGCGATCTTGCGCCATTGTTGTTCCAAGGCCCGAGGAGAAATGATGGGGTGTGAAAGGCCGGCCACCAACCAGGCCAGGCATTCACGCCGGGATATCTTCATCAGTCCTTATTCTTGCCTCAATGCAATCAGGGGATCAACGTTAGCGGCGCGACTCGCGGGAAAGTAGGACGCGAGAATCGCAGTGAACTCAAAAGCAACAGGGACTGCGACAAACGTGAGCGGGTCAAGAGGCGTCAGGCCGAACAGCATACCTTCGAGGTATCGCGTGAGCGCGGCCGCGCCCACAAGGCCGAGCGCGATTCCGATCGTTGACAACACGACCGTGCGCCTGAGCGCAAGGTCGATGACGGCATGTCGCTCAGCGCCCAGAGCGATCCGGATTCCAATCTCCCGCGTGCGCTGTGCAACCGAATAAGTGGTGATGCCGTAAACTCCAATGGTTGCGAGAAGCATAGCGACGGCTCCAAAGATACCAACCAACACCGCATACAAACGGGGACGAGCGATCGAACTGTAAATAACCTGCTCCATACTGCCGGCATTCAGTTTCAATGTTGCTCCGGGAATAGTTGCCCGCAGCATGCTTGCGACGCTGGGAATTATGGAGGCGGGATTTCGATCAACGCGTGCGACGAAGAAAGCCCAGTTCAAGGCTTGTGCGTTCCGATAAAAATTAAGGCTCTGACGTGAATCGATGTAAACCTGCGGCCTCGGTTCAATATTGATCGCCTGTTCATGCGTGTCATCGATGATTCCGATAACCTCTGCCGGATTACCCGCGAGGGTGATCGTTTTTCCGATCGGGCTCTCTCCTCCGAAGTACGGCACCATTGCGCGGTTCACTACCGCCACTCTCGCCTGCGTCGAGCCGTCGTTCTCTCCAAATCCCCTGCCCGCAATCAATCGCATTCCCATAGCGGGCAGATAATCGCGGCTCACTTGGCGGAAATCCGGCTGGCCCGCCATCGGGAGGGGGATGCCCTGTATGCGAGGCGCGGTGAACCCATTTCTCGGGACCAAAGGCAGGGCGTTTGCATAACCGGCTGCTGTGACGCCTGGGAGTGACTGGAGTCGAGAGAGAAATTCCTGAGTCTGGGTTTCGTTGAGCGTTGTGGGATTCATGGGCTGCGGCATTGCTACTTGAAACATCAATACATTCTTGGGATCGAAGCCGAGATCCACACGCGACAGTTTGAGGAAGCTTCGGATGAGCAAGGCTCCGCCAACAAGCAGTATCACCGCCATTCCAACCTCGGCGACGACAATGAGCCCGCGAGTTCGTTGGCGCGATGAACCTTTTGCGCCCAAGTTAACTTTAATCACACTCAGATGATCCGCACGCGACCACTGAAGCGCCGGGATCAATCCGAACAAAATGCCGGTCAGGGCCGATAGGGCGAACGTGAAGACCAGCACCATGAGGTCAATCCCGGTTCCATCGAGCCTCGGGACACTGTCCCTGCCAAGGTCCTTTAGAAAACCTACGCCGGCGAAAGCCACAAGATACCCTGCAACTCCTCCGATGACGGCGAGCAGGCAGCTTTCTGTCAGGGTCTGACGGATCAGGCGTCCACGGCCGGCGCCTAGTGCAGCCCGAAGCGCATGCTCTGCCTGGCGCGCGGAACCTCGTGCGAGAAGGAGGTTCGCGACATTGCTGCACGCAATCAACAGGACAAATCCGACGCCAATGGTCAGGACAATCAGGGCCGGCTGAACGGGTCGAACCAATTCCTCTTTGACTCTGATGAGTTCCAGTTTTGCCCAGGTTATCGCCCGCTCTGGCGGGTAAGTCTTGCGGAAGTTTTCGATGATCGTGTTGGCTTCCGAATTCGCGGCTTCGGGGGTGACATTGTCCTGGAGACGCCCGATCGGAATAATGGACCGGATCTCGCCCTGCCTCGGCGGCGTCAAGTCCAGCGGCGTCCAGAATTCCGTCAAACGATCGGGAAACTCAAAACCCTCAGGCATTACGCCGGCCACTGAGTAACTTCGTCCATCGATTGTGAGAGGCCGGGTCAGGATTTCACGATCCAATTCGAAATACTTTCGCCACGCCGCATGGCTGATCATGATCGTCTGTGCGCCGGGCCTTTCTTCCTCCGGAAGGAAGTCGCGCCCAAACTGGGGTTGCACGCCGAGCGTCGGAAACAGAGCCGCGGTTACTGCTGTCACGACCACACGAACCGACTCCTGTCGTCCACCTATTGTGGCTTCCCGATTCGAGTCATATGCTGCAAGACTCGCGAGCGTGGAGGAGTGTTGTCGTAACTCCAGGAACTCCTGGAGATCCATCGAAACAGAGCGCCTTGGCCTCGCGTCAATCGTTTGAGTTGCCGGCAGGTTCTGGATCACCTGGACCAATTGGCTGGGATCTCGGAACGGAAGAGGCTCCAGCAGGACCGCCTTGAGGACACTGAATATGGCGGTGTTTGCGCCGATTCCGAGGGCGAGCGTAAGAATCGCGACTACTGTGAAGCTGGGGTTTTGTCTTAAACCTCGCAGGGCATAGCGTATGTCCTGGAACAAATGATCGAACCACAGTACCCGTCGAGATTCGTAAAAGCGCTCTTCGACGGAAGTCACATTGCCGAAATGGCGGATGGCCGCAGTCCGCGCCTGGTCTGGATCCATGCCGTCCGCGATGAGTCGATCGGTTTCCAGAGCGATGTGCGCCTGGATCTCTTCGTCGAAATCAGAATGGGCGCGGCGCCTACGTCGGAATATGTTTCGTATAGACATTCTACCCGAGAGAGTAAAACTGCTTGGGTAGAATGTCAACGCGAACATATAGAAACGGGAGTGGTGATTTCCGGGTTCCCAAATGTCAGATGTCACGTGTCGATTGTCACGTGTCAAATGGACTTTACCCACTGACCCACTGACCGAATTTGGTAACTCGGTCGTTTGACAAGTCCATTTGACCCGTGACAATGGACACGTGACATTCGACAACCACAGCATTCGGCGGGGGCTCTATACACCGGGGCTGTGGGTTATACTCCTCTCCATTCTAGGAGGATCCAATGCCAGCTTTCGAGTTCACCCTTAACGGGAAGCGACAAAGCGTCGATGTTCCGGCTCAGATGCCGCTGCTGTGGGTTTTGCGCGACACGCTTGGCCTCACCGGTACCAAGTTCGGTTGCGGTCTGCAACTCTGCGGCGCGTGTACCGTACAAATCAACGGAGTCGCGACGCGATCGTGCGGCACGGCGATTTCGTCCGTCGCTGGCAAGGCCGTCACGACAATCGAGGGGCTTTCGGCTGATGCCAGCCATCCCGTGCAGCGAGCGTGGATCGAAGTCGATGTGCCGCAATGCGGGTATTGCCAGTCCGGACAGATCATGTCGGCCGCAGCACTTCTCGCGCGGAAAGCGAACCCCACAGACGCGGACATCGATCAAGCGATGCGAGGCAACCTCTGCCGCTGCGGAACCTATTCGGCAATTCGTGAAGCCATCCATCGAGCGTCTCGATATGCCGCGAGCCCAGCAAAGACCCAAACGGGAGGTGCCGAATGAGCGCCGTTCAAAAACTCGATCGACGATCCTTCCTCAAAACGAGCGCCGCTGCGGCCGGTGGTCTGGTGCTTGGATTCTATCTTCCCGAGAGCAACACGCTCGAAGCGCAAAGCATGACCGGTAGACTGAACGCCTACGTTCAAGTTGGAACAGATGACATGATTACCCTGTTCATCCACAAAGCCGAAATGGGACAGGGAACGGTGACATCGCTCTCCATGCTTCTCGCCGAAGAACTCGAATGTGATTGGACGAAGATCCGGACGGAATTTCCAGGCGTCGATCCCGTCGCTTTTGGCGCCATGCAAGGTGTGTTTGGAAGCATGAGCGTACGAACGTCGTGGGAACCATTGCGCAAAGCAGGCGCGACTGCAGCCGAAATGCTTGTGCAAGCCGCGGCTCAGAAATGGAACGTTCCAAAATCCCAGTGTCGCGCTGAAAACAATGCGGTGGTGAACATCAACACGAAAGAACGTTTGAGCTACGGCAGTCTCGCTGAAGCTGCTTCGAAATTGCCGGTCCCGCAGTATGGCGTCGCGTTGAAAGATCCGTCGCAGTTCAAGCTTATCGGCAAATCGCAAAAGCGCATGGACACGCCGGCCAAGGTCAGCGGCAAGACAACGTTTGGAATCGATATGAAGGTTCCCGGCATGCTCTACGCGAGCTTGCAGCGATGCCCGGTTTTTGGCGGCAAGGTGAAGAGCTTCGATGCTACCAAGGCGAAGGCAGTGCCCGGTGTGAAGCAGGTCGTGCAGATTTCGAATGGAGTCGCGGTGCTCGCCGAAAACACGTGGGCGGCGATGGAAGGCCGGAAAGCACTCGTCGTCGAGTGGGAGGAAGGCCGATGGGCAACCAACTCCAGCGCGAGCATCCGGAAGACGTTCGCGGATCTTGTCGAGAAGCCCGGAGCCGTGGCGCGTAAAGAAGGCGATGTTGCTGCTGCGCTTGCGAGTGCGCCCCGAAAGATAGAAGCCGTTTACGAAGTGCCTTATCTGTCCCACGCTCCGATGGAGCCGCTGAACGCCGTGGCACACGTGCGCGCGGACGGCGCGGATGTTTGGAGCGGCATGCAGATCCAAAGCGTCGCACGACAGACCGCTGCTACCGCCGCGGGCCTTCCGCCGGAAAAAGTGCAGATTCATACGGTGTATCTCGGCGGCGGCTTTGGCCGCCGGGGCGGAGCCGATTTCATCGGAGAAGCCGTTGAGATTTCAAAGGCCGCCGGCGTTCCCGTGAAGCTGCAGTGGACACGCGAAGACGATTTGCAGCACGACACATATCGCCCGGCGTCGTATACGAAGTTCACTTCGGCGCTCGATGAAAGCGGTATGCCGACCGTATGGAACGCTCGCGTCGCCTGCCCGTCGTTTGCAGGACTGCGGAATGGCGTGGATCGAACCGGTGTCGAGGGAATCGCGGAGATTCGCTACACCATCCCGAACATTCTTGTTGAATACCATCCACCCGATGTCGGGATTCCCGTCAGTTACTGGCGATCGGTCGGCTATTCGCACAATACGTTCTTTACGGAAAGCTTCCTTGACGAATTGGCCGCCGCCGGTAAACAGGATCCGGTTCAGTTCAGACGCAAGCTGCTCTCGAAAGCGCCCCGCATGTTGGGAGTGCTGGAACTCGCGGCGGAGAAGTCGGGTTGGGGCAAGCCGATGCCGTCGGGCCGATATCGTGGCGTTGCGGTGGTGGACAATCTCGGCAGTTTCAACGCTCAGGTGGCGGAGATTTCGATCGAGAAGGGAAAGGTTCGGGTGCATCGCGTTGTCTGTGCTGTGGACTGCGGTCACGTGGTGAATCCCGCGATTGTGAAGCAACAGATTGAAAGCGGAATCGTGTATGGATTGAGCGCCCTGTTGCGAGGGGAGATCACGATCGATCGCGGGCGGGTGCAGCAGGCCAACTTCAACAATTACGAACCGCTCCGAATCGACGAGATGCCGGTTATCGAAACTTACATTGTCCCCAGCACCAATCCTCCGGGCGGTATTGGTGAGGCAAGTACCCCGACGATCGCTCCCGCCGTGACCAATGCGATCTTCAGTGCGACGGGTAAGCGCATACGCCGGTTGCCGATCAAACCCGAAGATCTAGCCTGAATCTTACTCGGTGTCTCTGTGCCCTCGGTAGTCTCTGTGGTGATTACGCTAGTAACCACAGAGACCACGGAGACCACGGGGACACGGAGTAAGAATTACGATGCCTCAATTCTTAAAACGTCTTGTCTTCATCGCGGTGATTCTGGTGGCCATCCTCGTCATCGGTACGTTTGGTTTTATTTTCATCGAGGGCTGGTCTCTCTTCGACAGCTTCTATATGACGGCGATGACGCTCACGACAGTCGGCTATGGAGAGATTCACCCACTCAGTTACCATGGGCGCATCTTCGCGGCGACGCTCATGCTTGTCGGAGTAACAACCGTTTTCGTTTCGATCGCAATATTGGGAGAGACGCTAATCCGGCTCGAGATGACGGACTACTTCGTCGGGAAGCGGAGGGATCGCATGCTCAGAGACATTGTCGGACATTACATCGTGTGCGGCGCCGGCCGCGTCGGCCGGAGCGTCATACAAGAGTTGCTTCGCAGCGAATCCACTGTCGTTCTCATCGATAACCGCGTCGAACGCGCGCGTTGGGCAACCGACAAAGGCGTGATCACGCTAGTCGGCGATGCGACGAAAGACGAGGTGTTGCGGCAGGCGCACGTTGAAACGGCGAAGGGCCTTGTGGCCGCAATCAGCAGCGATGCCGAAAACGTCTACGTCGCCCTTTCGGCAAAGGTTCTCAATCCCAATCTGGTCATTTCGGCGCGGGCCAGCGATGAACAGGCCGAGGAAAAACTCCGGCGCGCTGGAGCGAACACTGTCTTTACGCCGTATTCGTTTATCGGGCATCGGCTGGCGCAGTCGATGCTGCGGCCGCACGTCGCGACGTTTCTGGATGTGGCTTCGGCATTTCGACAGTCTTCGGATTTGGATTTGGAGATCGAACAGTTGCAGATCGCTGCATCGAGTTCGCTGGTTTCGAATACTCTGGAGCAGTTGCGGCTGGGCAGCAAATATGGCGTCATTATTCTCGCCGTCCAGCGAAAGAATGGTCCGATGCAATTCAATCCGGCGGCGGATATGCGGATCGAGGCAGGGGATGTGCTCATTGCCATGGGTGAGCGAACTAAACTCAAACGGTTGGAGAAGGAAAATTCCGCTACGTAAACCTCGGTGGCTTTCTGTGGCTCTGTGGTTAATGACGGGTAGTAACCACCGAGCCACAGAGCCACAGAGGACACAGAATTAGGAGAACAGGCATGAACTTACAAAACGCGACAGCGCTTGTGACCGGCGGCAGCAGCGGCATCGGATATTCCATAGCCAAGACTTTCATCGAAGCTGGAGCGCGTGTCGCGATCACAGGTCGCGACGAGAAGAGGTTGTACAAGGCTGCGGAGTCTTTAAACGCCGTCGCGATCCGGGCGGATGTCTCCAATGAAAGCGATGTCCAGCGCACCATGCGGGAAACTCTGCAGGCGTTGGGCCATCTGGACATTCTAGTGAACAACGCAGGAATCGGTGTGTTCAAGAAGCTCGTCGATATGGATCGTTCCAGTTTCGACGCGGTTTTTGCCACCAACGTCACAGGCACGATGCTGATGGGTCGTGAAGCGGCCAAGTATTTCATTACGCGAAACAAAGGCAACATCGTGAACATCTGTTCGACCGCCAGCCTCCGCGGAGCGCCGAATGGAACCGCATATTACTCGAGCAAGTTTGCCTTGCGAGGCATGACCGAATGCTGGCGCGCCGAGCTTCGGCAGTACAACATTCGAGTACTTCTCATCAATCCCAGCGAGGTGCTGACCAACTTTGGCGCGGCGGCAGGCTTCGAGCAGAAGGATAATCCGACCAAACTTCGCGGAGAAGATATCGCTCACATGATCAAAGCCGCGTTGGAAATGGACGATCGAGGATTTACGCCCGAGCTGACAATCTTCGCGACGAATCCGAAAGATTGATGGCGCCCTGCGCGAAGACTCGGCGACGTATGCCGGCAAAGCGCGGATCCTGACGAAGAGGATCCATTTTGGGGTCGACGTCGAGGAGGCAGAGCGTTACCGAATTCTCCTGGACGGCGCGTTCGAGTTCTTCAAACGCGCGATCTCGCAGACCAAGCGCGTGGATCAAGAGAGCGAAATAGTACGCGTCAATGTACTCGGTCTTCCGCAGTTGTTCGATTTCTTCGAGGATAACTGCGGCGTCACTTGTCCGGCGGTTCTTGGCGAGACACACGCCTTCGAGAATCCGAAGCCACGTCAAACCCGGCAGCATGGTACAGGCCGTGCGATATTCCTTCAACGCAAGCTCAATCTGACCGGACTGCTCCAACGCCTGCGCATACCAGCAGCGGCCGATCAGGATATACGGGTGGAGCTCAATACTCTTTCGCCCGCATGCGATCGCCGCGTCGTAATTCCGTGCAAAGAAATTGATGGAGACTTCTACGGCCGGTAATACTGGAAAAAGGGGATCGATCTTATATCCCTTGGCCAGGGTAAGCAGGGCGTCATCGAAGCGTCCCATGCTGGTGTACAGCATGGCCAGAAATCCGTACATTCTGATGGCCGTGGGCTTTTCGCGTTCGATCCGCAGAAACTCCGCCTCGGCCGCAGCGAAATTGCGCTCCAGCGTATGGAGTCCGTGGGCGTGATGGACGCGCAGGTCGGGGGTCATTCCCGAGAGGGCGACCGCTCTGTCCAGCGCTTCCCGATATAGTCCCTGGATCTCACTCGGCGGCCGCAAGCAATAGGTGCCGAGCATCAAGTACACGGCAGCCAGCCCTTCATGGGCGCGAAAGTCCGTACCGTCTTCGAGCGTTGCGGCTTGAAAGCAGGCGAGTGCCTTGTCGAAACCTTCGCGAGTGCGACGGCTCCAGAAATGCCAGCCTTTGCGGACGAGATCTTCGGATCGTGGGACGTCCAGCCGGTACCCAACCTTCGGACGATGCGTAACCCAGGAACCGAATTCCTGCAGAGCCCTTTTGACTTCTCCGACAGTCACGTCCACCGTGTGCCGCGACACCACGATGCCGTCCCACGCTTCCGCGATCATGTGTTCGTAGTCCACGTACTGCCCGCGGTTTTGGATCAGCGTTTTGAAAACCCGGCAAGCCTGGGGACGAAGGCCGAGCTCGAGCCCGTCACGCAACAAACGTCCGCTGCTTAGATCAACGAGGAAGGGGCCGACTTCAACTTCTTGTATAGACACTCGCATTACGTTCTTAAAACTTTGACGATTTTTTGAGCACAGCCATTGGGGGTGAGCGGATTATACAGTGGCCAGCAATCACACACAAACACAACGGGCGACAAAGCGCGACAACTTTTGACGTTTTTTTGATTGCTTATGGATCCAGGTGCGGACTATACAGAGCGCAGCCATAAACACAAAAACTACCATTTGGAAGTTTTCACAAGGGGGGTTTGGAGTGAAATCGAAGAGACTTCTTCTGTCGCCTATCATCGTCCTTAGCGTGTTCGCTTTCTCAATCGCGCCGGCAATCGCGCAGACAGGCAGCACCTCGGCGCTGACCGGGAGGGTTAGCGATCCGACAGGCGCTGTGATTCCCGGAGTGATGGTCACCGCCATATCCGCCGCGACCAATCAGAGCCGGATCAGTATCACGGCGGAAGACGGCGTCTACCGTATTCCCCTGCTGGATCCGGGTGTATACAAAGTGCGATTCAGCTTGGCTGGTTTCAAAACAGCCGAAGTCATGGACGTTAACCTGGCCGTAACGGAAACAGCGGTTCTGAACCGGACGTTGGAAGTCGGCGCTGCCGGTGAAGAAGTGACAGTCGAGGCCACCGTCGAAGCTCTGCAGACGGCGACTTCGACCTTAGGTACCACCGTGACCGGAAATGCCATCGGCAATCTGCCGCTGGTTTCAAGAAATTTCACGGCAGTCTTAGGAATGTCGGCAGGTGTGGCAGTCGCTGCGAATAACGGGACGGCCTTCGGAAAAGGCACTGAAAACATGAGTGTGAACGGCGCCAATCCCGAAAAGAACAACTACCAAATGGACGGTGTTTCGATCAACAACGCCGCCGGCAACAATGAAGCCAACGATGCCGGCCTTTACACCGGCATTGCCATTCCCAATCCAGATGCCATTCAGGAATTCAAAATTCAAACATCGACCTACGATGCGAGTTACGGCCGCAACCCCGGGGCGAATGTGAACGTTGTGACCAGAGGCGGCAGCAACGAATTTCACGGGTCGCTCTTTGAGTTCTTCCGCAACGAAGCCCTGAATGCCAACGATTTCTTCTATAACCGCGATCGGCGTGTGGGATCACCCGATAAACAGATATTGCGGCAGAATCAGTTCGGCGGCTCCTTAGGCGGACCGGTGGTGCGGAACAAGGTGTTCTTCTTCGGCAGTTATCAAGGCACGCGTCAGTTCAACGGCGTCGCCGCACAAGGCACCACCTCGGCAACATTGTTTCCGATCCCGGACAATCGTGAAGCCGCAGATTTTGCCACCCGGCTGGGCGCAGCCACTTGTGCCTTCCCGACTCGAGCGGGATCGATCTCGGTTGCATGCGATGGTTCCAATATCAATCCTGTAGCCATTGCCCTGCTGCGGGTAAAGCTGCCCAACGGCAGCTATTACATTCCCGGCTCCGGCACGAGCGGCACGAGGCAAACGCTTTTTAGCATTCCCGCAAAATATCGAGAAGACCAATACATCGCCAACGGCGACTGGATCATGAGCTCCAATCAGAGTATGCAGATCCGGTTGATGAAGGCGAAAAATCCGTACGAGTATCAATTGAATAACCAGTTGCCGGGCCGCTTCGCCATCGACGATCGCAGCAATCAGTCTGCGCTCCTTCGATGGACGTCCATTTTGAGTCCAGCATTGGTGAATCAGGCCCGCGCGTCTTTGCAATATATCGTGGAGCGAGGCTCAGAGACGCTGCCTTACACGCCGCAGCAAGTCGGAATAAAACCGCTGATCGATGCGACCTGCTGCAACGGCACGACGGGCGGCAGCTATACGCAACCGCCGGTGATGAGCATACTGGGTGCGTTTAATATTGGCGGGACGCTCTTTCCTTCGGATGCACCCACGACTCAAATCCAGCTCTCCGATCAACTCTCCTGGACGAAGGGAGCGCATACCCTGCGTGCTGGCTTCGAGTATGAATTTGTTCGTTGGCCTCTCACGTTTGGTGGTCTGGGTCGTGGAAATCTACAGATAAACTCTTTTGCCGATTTCCTGATCGGCCGCGCAGGCTGTGCCCCCGCTGACACGACTTGCAGTCCGGCAAACCCGGGCAACACGACGGGATCCCCATCCAGCAGTTTTAACCTCTGCTTGTTCTGTGTGCGCAGCACGTCCCTCGGCATTGTTCACAACTACGCATTACGCAATCAGTACGCCTTTTTCCAGGATGACTGGACCGTGAATAGCCGGCTAACGCTGAACATCGGTGTCCGTTGGGAGCGTTTTGGCCAGCTTGGCGACAAGTACGGAAACCTGACGAATTTTTGGGCTAACGATCTAAAGAAGGTCCCAATACCGCCAAGCTTCCAGAATTTCTCGGACCCGAATGCATTCACGGGATACGTCGTTCCCAACAACTACGATACGCGGCCGATCGCCCAAGGTGGTCATGGTCCGATCCCAAACGGCGTCCGGCAGTTTGATGGGAGGTTTGCCTCGGAGAACCGAATCCCACTCAGCAACTTTGCTCCTCGAATCGGCTTCGCCTGGCAGCCTATGGGGAATGGCCGCTTTGTGGTGCGCGGTGGGGCCGGCATTTTCTACGACCGGGTCGGCATCAATCGTATGGTTCACGCTGTTCAAGAAGGAAGGCCATATGCGGACACTCTCACCGTGCAACATGACGTTGCGAGTTTGCAGAGTCCCTTCCAGGATCGACCTCTGGCGATCTTGCCACGCTGGTACAATTTCACCACGCTGCAAGGCTCCAATTTTGATTCTCCGTACTACGACCACATCCAAACGCCTTTGGTCCGTCAATACAATTTGGGTATCCAATACGAAGTGGCGAAATCCTATGTATTGGAACTTGCCTTCGTCGGCTCCAGCGGCATCAACATTGGTGACTACAGCCACAATGTGAATCTTGCCCAACTCGCCAGCCCGTCGAATCCGATCAACGGCTTGACGGTAAATACGGTGCAGAACGCCAGCGCGCGCGTTCCTTATTTGGGTTTTACTCCAATTGGTCTGCAGAAGAATGGGTTTGATGGGGTATACAACTACAACAGCTTACAAGCCACGGTCCGCAAGCAATTCTCCGGCGGATTTGGTTTCCAAGGGGCATATACCTTTAGTAAGAACCTTTCCAATGTCGGCTTCAATTCAGCGAATCTGAACAACCCGAACGACATGAACCAGCAATACGGCGAGACAGCCTACAGCCGGCCTCACCGGTTTGTTGTGGGTTATCAGTACCAACTGCCGTTTAAGGCCAGTGGCGTGGTCGGAAAAATCGCTGGAGGATGGATGGCCTCTGGAAGCGTTCTGATTCAGAGTGGCAACCCTCTGACATTGTTCGATGGACGCGGCGGAACGATCTACACAGGAGGTCCGCCGACCAATGGTTCCGACAAGGGCGCCAGCCGAGCGCAACTATGTCCTGGGAAAACCTATGCTGATATTGCTACCACGGGCAGCGTGAAGGAACGACTCGGCAGAGCGGGTGACCTCAGCGTGAAGCGTTTCTTCGACGCTTCTGCATTTTGTGCTCCTGCCACCATCGGCAACGGAACCGATTTCGGCAACTCCGGAGTGGGCATCGTTCGTGGGCCTGGACAAGCCAATACGGATTTCTCGATTACGAAGACGACGCCGATCGGAGAAAAACAGACACTGCAGTTCCGTAGCGAATTCTTTAATCTCTTTAATCATCCGCAGTTTGCGCTCCCCTCACCAGCTGGGAATTTCAATCAGTCGCTCTTCCCGAGCTCGGCAAACTTCGGATTGATTACGGCAACGTCGATCAATCCACGGATCGTTCAGTTCGCACTGCGGTTGCAGTTTTAACTGTAGGGGCGGTCTATGACCGCCCAAACTGCAGGGACTTGCACATCGTGGGCGGTCATAGACCGCCCCTACAGGAAAGGAAGCGGGGAGCCACGGGTCAAACCCTCTCTTGGGAGCGGGCGAGAACAACGTTCTCGTAAACCAAGAGCTCAGGGTTTGGCCCCTGATTCTCCGCCTCCAAACCCGCGTGCGGGGTACCACTGCGAGGCAGCAGCGACTGCGCAATAATTCCCTTCGAAGCGATTTCAAACTGATCACCCGAGCGCAAGACGACAGCAGGTGTGTTCGGTGCAGTCCGAACATCGGTGATGAACTCAAAGCACTCGCGCAGTCCGGAAGCTGAGTCGAGAGTTTGGATCGGAATGGCTAGCTGTTCGTCGTATCCGCGAGTGCCTATCAGTAAGACTTGATCGTTGACGATTTCCACTTCGGCTTCCAGATAAGCCGGCACCGGCGCAACCAGATCCTCCGCACTTTTCCACTGCAGCCCCGCTCGTCGGAAGATCGCCAGCATGTTGATCTGCACCCAATCTTTGAGAATCGAGAAGCGGATCTGAGCATGTGGCGTGATGATCTCTTTCTTGACGCGAACATACTCGGGATTCCTGGGCTTCGAATCCTGATATGACATGGGTGAATACGGCGCCACAGGCCGCGTCTCCATACTCTTCCGAATGTTTTCGGAGATGCCCGCAAGAATTCGGGCTTGCCGTTCTTCCTCGCTGGTGTCCCGCTCCTGGACGACGACTACCGGCTTTTGCACAACCGGAGGAGTGGGGATCGCGCTCGGAGTAGGCGCCTTGGGAGTTGGTGATGTCGAGGGTTGAGCCGCGGCAATGACCGGCTTCGGTGCGGCAATGGGTTGCGGTTGTTTCGGACGTGCCGCGGTCACGACCTTTTTGGCCTCCACCGGGGCCGGCGCTGCGATGCGCCTCCTGCGCATGAAATACAGACTGACAACAACAATTACGACCGCCACCGACAACACAGCAAACTGAATGACCAATCCGTTTGGCATGAGGACTCCCGAGGTGAAGGATCGTCTCTATGATGATTAGCGGACGGACAGAAATGGTCCATATCCGACTGCACCCCTTCGGAGTGAATATGGATGGACCAGATTTGGGTACGGGCGGCGCTACCGTGTGACTACACAAACAGGTAGGAGGGCGCCCCATGTCGCATGTCGAAACGACACGGCCAATTGGAAGTCTCACGGAACAGGCGCGGCAAGCCTATGAAGAGAAGCGCACGAAGGATTGCTTGGATCTTACCCGAGCCATTCTATTGATCGATCCTGAAAACACTGAAGCGCAAATGATGCGCACCTCCATCCGATCGGAAATGCATCAGGATCTCGAGAACTCGCGGTCTCTCCTCCGGCAGACGCTGCTCAAAGAGAATGTGGAGGAACCTGCAGTTTCCGCCGCCACGGAGGAAGAAGCGCCTGCGCCTGAACCCACGATTCAAGAGCCGACGAACAGCATATGGGTAAAAGGCGCCGGCATAGCAGCCCTGATCGTTATGTTGGGTCTGGCTGCCGTCGTCGTGCCGAGACTCCGAAGCAAATCGCAAACGATGCCAGCAGTACCTGCGCCACCGGCCGCAGTATCTGCGACGAAGCCCCTCCCGGCCATGATGGACGAGCCGTTGGTGCGCGCGGATTTGTTGCCGTCTGCGCCTGCTCCGGCGTCAACTCCTGAACCGCCGGCACGCATCGAGCCACCGGTTCGTCAGCCCGTGGCTATCGACCGAACGCCAGTCGCTGTGCCGGCCGCCACCGGCACACTTGCTGTGGGCTCGCCCACATCCGTCGACATCTACAAAGAGGGCGCCTATATCGGTTCTGCGCCGGTCTCTCTGGAGTTGCCTGCCGGAACGGTCACGTTGGAATACCGTCATGGAAATTTGCGGAAGACCCAATCGCACGTCATCAACGGCAACGAAACAACGAGGACAAGAATCAGCTTTGATGTCGTTGTTCAGATCAATTCCAGGCCTTGGGCGGAAGTTTCCTTGGATGGAGTCGAGAAAAGGGCGCTCGGCCAAACGCCGCTGAGCGATGTTCATGTCCCGATCGGAGGTGTGCTGGTCTTCGAGAATCCAGCGTTTCAAAAGAAGACGTATCGCGTTACCGGAAATGAATCCGGCATTCGCATGGTTTTTCCATAGGGGGTGCCAATGTCGAGAATATCGAAAAGCATCGTTGCGATATTTTTTATTCTTTCAGTAAGCCGAACGGGTTGGTCGATGCCTGCCGATGAAACGACAGAGATCCTGGCGCGGGCCGAAGCGCTCTATTACGAAGCGGACTTCGCTAAATCCATCGAGTTGCTCTTGCGCCTGGACACTCAGCTCCGTCCGCAAGCGGGCCGCTTGCCGGAAAAGGTGAGCGTAAAACTGCAGCTCGCCCTTGGGTATGTCGGATTGAATGACACGGCTCGAGCGAGAGATTACTTCGGGGAGCTTTATGCTCTGGAGGCCGATCATCCCATCGATCCTCAAATGTTCTCGCCGAAAATCATTCAACTGGCCGAAGAAGCAAAAGCCCAACAATTGGAGGTTCGCTGCCAGACAGCTCGAAGCGATGCCGAGCGCCAACTGAAAGGCGGTAGCGCCGACGCCGTCATGAAATTGATTGTCGCCAATCAGAAATGTACTGGATTTGCACCGCTGTCTTCGAGCGTGGCGGACCTTTTCTATAAGGAAGGTCTCGACGCATTCAAAAAAGGGCAAATGGCGCCCGCGCTACAGAAATTTCGTTCCGCAGTGCAGTTGCGTCCGGAGCACGAAATGGCGGTTCAGTATTTGGATCTCACTCAGGGCAAGCTGCAGCTCGATGCAGATCGTGTCCTCGTGGCATGGCGCAAAGATTTCAATTCGCGGGAATTTGCAGCGGCCGCCCGGGATTATCGCGAATTGGTCACGGTGAGCGGCCAACAGAACATTGACAGTGTCCGCGGGGAATACCGCCAGGTTTTATCCACGCTGGTGGAATCCTGGAATCGAGCATGTGCGAGTGACGACACGGCGACGATGGAAGACGTTCGTCACCAGGTGAACGAATTGATGCCGGATACCTCTTTTGCCGAAGACATCCTTGAAAAGATGACCATGTGCACGCATACCGGCTGTATTTCAATGACTTCTCAGCTCGCATTGGCGCGCTTGAGGAGCCGCGTGGATCCCGAGTTCTCGCCTTACGTGCGCGCGCAGATCAAGGTCACCCCGATCACGGTTCGGATCAAAGCCAGAATCAGCGAAAAAGGCGACGTCGTATCGAGCGAGCCGCAGGGCGGTAATGCCATCCTCTATAGCCCGATCCGAGCCGCCTTCGATCGTTGGAAATTTTCTCCCGCGATCGTCCAGGGCGAAGCTCGATGTGTGGATACGGAAATTCCGATTGTCATCACCCTGACCCCCGCGAATTAGGTACGAATGAAAGTTTTTGCGCATGTCACCGGCGAGAAGGCGCCGCTCTACCGTGAAATCATGCGCGCCTTTGCGGAGTTCAAAGAACGATTCGTAATTGATTTGCGCGTCGGCGACGTCATTGAAGCCGTTCAGGCACCGGAGCAAGCTGAAATAGAAGCCGCTCTTGCTCAGTTGTGTGAATGGGGGAATTTGGAAGCGCGTCCGGAAACAACGGATGCCCACACCCTCGAAGATTTTTACACGCAGCGGAATGTCTTCCGCCTGACACGACAGGGGGAAGCCGCTGAACGATCGCTTCGCTCATTGGAGTCCTCCTCCGACTGCGTGGCCGAACCTCAGACCACTGCCCTGGTCGATATCCGGCTCGTGCTACAGAAGCTCAGGCAGTTCTCGCGTGAGACAGATCCGGATGCGGGCGAAATTCATCGCAACTTGCTGGTGCTTATTGCGCGCTTTGACGATCTGAAGGCTAGCGCCCATTCCTTAATCGCTGCGCTGGAACTACGGACGGATCTACGCCGTTTGATCGACATCGGCGAGCGGTTTGTCGCCGAACTCGTGCTCGCTGTTGACGACATTGATGAGTCGATTGGCGATATCGAGGAAGCAGGTGTCGAACGGTTGCTTCACTCCGCAGCCGAACGCGGCATGAGAGATGCGCATTCCCAGTGGAGGCTTTTCCGTGCGTGGTTCATCGCCGGGCAGGAAGGCGCATCCAATGCGGAAATCCTTCGCAGTCGTGCACGGGAATCCCTCCGTGCTTTGCTCAGTGTCGTGACCAGCATCAACGATCAGAAGGTTCAGCGCATCGACCGCGCAAACGATTTTCGGGCCCTGGCGCGGAAGTTTGCAGAGGCCGCATCGGACGCAGATGCGCACCGCCTCTGGAGATCGGCATTCGGCCTCGGTCCAGCGCGGCATCTCCTTGTGGACGATGCAACCCTGGACTTGTACGAGGCATTGGCTCTCAACGCAGATACCAGTTGGCTGGAGGCGCCGCCCTTACAGGCTTCGATGCGTCACCCGCGACCCGGCGGGCTCACTCGCATCATCGATCGCACGGAGGAGAAGGAGAAGCTCAACGTTGCGACCCACCAGGAAACGCTGCGAATCGTGACCGCCCGAGCCCGCTTTGAGACAGGCCGCCGCATGCGTCTATCTGAATTGGAGCATCTGGAGACAAGCGAGTTTGAACTGCTGCTGGATCTTCTAGGAGAGACGGACAACGAAAATTTCACTGTAAAGGTCGAACCGACCAATGATGGACGCCAGGCTCTCATCGCGACCTCCAATGGTGCTCTTTCCGGTCCCGACCTGTGGATAACCATCGAGCGGAATTCTTCCGAAGAGGTGCCGGCATGACGTCCGCTCCGTTGCCATCGGCCTTGACTTGGGATCCGGAGGTTGAAGCGGAACGCCGCCGGGCATTGCGGGCATTGTTGCGCACGCCGCTCCTGACGGCGTTTGGAGAAAATTCCGAGGAATACGTTCTCGTCAGACGCCACATGACCTGGTTGAAACAATGGCTCGCGAAATTTCCAGCGTGGACCCTGCGCGTCGAACAGGATGTGGCGAGACTCCGGAAGACGCCGCCTGATACACACGACGACACGCGAGGCGCGACCGACGTTACGACGGGAATTCCGTTTTCGAAGCGCAAGTACGCATTACTGTGTCTCCTACTCGCGGCCCTCGAGCGATCGGATCGGCAAACGACACTTCGCCACATCATGGAGGCGGTTAACGAATTCATCGCAGCCGATCCCTCTCTTCAGGCTGCCGGACTGGCCTTTGATGCCGCGGGCTACGATCAACGCCGGGATCTGATGCATGCGATTCGTCTGCTCTTGGATTGCGGTTTATTGCGCGAAGTCGACAGTGCATCGGATGTCCTTTACGAAATCCATCGGTCGATGCTGGCCGTGGTTCTGAATGTTTCGCATGGGGCACCTGCTGCCGACGCGGGCACGACAATTCGAGCCCGTCTGGTCCGCGCGCTTTTGGACGATCCGGTCCTCTACTTTGAGGATTTGAGTTCCGAAGAACGGAAGTATTTCGTTACCCACGGCAGTTATCTGCTGCGACAAATTCACGAAGCGACGGGGCTTATCCCAGAAGTCCGCGGGGAAGGTGCCGCGATGGTCGACGACGCCGGCGATCTTGCAGATACTGAACTTTTCGAAGAGGCCGACGTTCTCGAATGGTTGGCAGAGTATGCGAAGCAGTCTCCTGGTGCGGCCGTTCCAATCGAAGCGATTCGACAAAAGGCGAGACAGTTGGACGACGCCCTACTTCGCCTTCGAGGATTGCGGCTGATCCAGTTGACGCCGGATGGAATCGCCCCGCTCGCCGCGATCGGCCGTTACGCGCGCGCTGCAAAGACTCGGGAGTAATTTGAATATGCAAGGCACCAACCGTTCCCTCCCCGCTCCACAGAGAGAACGATGGCAGCCGCTCCGAAGCGGCTTTGTGAATCTGTACCGCTATGACCGCGAGGAATTCCACTACGAAAACGGCCGATTGTTACTGCGCGGCAACAACGGTACGGGCAAATCGCGGGTGCTCGCGTTGCAGCTTCCATTTCTTCTTGATGGCGAAGTGATTCCCCAGCGATTGGAACCGGACGCCGATCCTTCGAAGAAGATCGAATGGAACCTTCTCATGGGCCGTTATACGGACCGGACCGGTTATACATGGATCGAGTTCGGCCACCGCGACAGCAGCGGCGCCGATCACTACATCACACTGGGATGCGGTCTCAGCGCCGTCGAAGGCCAAAGCGGCGTACGCAAATGGTTCTTCATCACGAAACAACGAATCGGCCGGGATCTTGCGCTCGTCAACGAAGCGAATCACGTGCTCGGCAAAGATCGATTGCGCGACAAAATCGGCAGCGCCGGACAAGTCTTCGACTCCGCAGGTACGTATCGACGTGCCGTGAACGAATCGTTGTTCCATCTGGACGAGTATCGATACGGCAGCTTGATGAATCTTTTGATTCAGCTCCGCCGGCCCCAACTCACGCGGCGCCTGGATGAGGAGGAGTTGTCCGGAGCGCTTGGAGAAGCTCTGTCTCCAGTTGCCCCAGCCATTATTCGGAACCTCGCGGAGGCATTTCGCGACCTCGAATCGGATCGCGGCAAATTGGAATCGTACAAAGTCGCGCATGCTGCCGTTGACCGGTTTCTGGCGAGTTACCGGTCTTATGCAGAGGTTGTCGCCAAGCGCAGAGCGGATCGAGTTCTTGCAGCACACCGGGAATATGAAGCCGGCATGAAGGAAATTCTCGTCTCGGAGTCGGAGTGCGATCAATCGCTCGCGGAATTGGCGAAGCTGAAGACCGAATTGCAGCGGCTGTCGGTCGAACAACACACCCTGGAGACCGAGATCGCGGCGCTCGAACAGAATCCCCACGTCAAAGATTCACAAGCTGTCGCGCAAGCGCAATTTGAGGCCAAGGAAAAACGACAAGACGCCACATCGGCCGCTTCAGAACGGGCGCACGCCAGACAGGTGCGAAAGACCCGTGGCGACGAACACATCCGAATGAAGGCGATCCTCGACGAACGCCGGGCACAATTGGCGGCGATAATCGATGCCGCTGTTGCCGCAGCGTCGGCAGCGGGTCTGGAGAATATCCATAAAGAAGTGTTCGGTGCGGTCAGTGCGCAGTCCGCAGGCGAACTGGATTTGCAATCGGCGCGACAGACGAGCGAGAGTGCGATTCGGACTCAGCTCGAAAGGGTTGAGCACGCGCGGAAGCTCAACGCGCGCATTGTTCTGGCGCGAAATGATTTTCAGCAGGCGATAGCTCGTAACAACCAGCTCTGCGGCTTGCTCGACGATGCGCTCGAAAGACTGAATGCCGCCCGGCGCGAACACCGTGCCAGCATCACTTCTTTTCTGGATGCCGCGTCAGATTGGACAGCAGGTCTCACCGAATTGCCGCTTCCATTCGACGACGCATTCTTACGCACCGTCACGGCCTGGTGTGACAAACCGCGCGGCCCGAATCCGTTCGAAGCGGCGAGCCGGAAAGCGGTCGAGGAAGGCATTCGGAATTTTGCGGAACGGCGGGCATTGCTGGCAGAGCTCGAGACGGTCGGCGAGGCGCTCGAAGACATCGACAGCCGCGAACAACGGCTCCGCGAAGAAGCAAATGCCGCACCTGTCGATGACCGCGTCCGCGGCGCAAATGAGCAAGCGGTTGCCATTGCCGAAGTGATCGAAGGCTTGCGCACACGCATGGCTGAAGCGGAAAAGCAGGTCGGCATTAAGCGATCCCAGCTGGATGAACTCACAGAACAGGCCAATGATGTCCTGCGGGATCTGAGAATTGCTGCATCTGTCGCATCTGTTGACGAGTTGGATTCACTACGGGACGGAATCGGAAATTATCGGCTTGCGATTTCGTGCTTCTGGTTGACTGTTGAATCTTTCCTCGAAGCGCAAGGCGCCTGCGAACGCGCATGGACGCAGGTGGAAGAAGCTGCCGCGCGGCACGCCCGGCAAGCGGAGTTCGCGGACCGGCTGGAACGGCGCGCTCTCGAAGCCGAGATTGCATACGATACCGCCAAGCAGGGGATCGATGCGGATTCCGAGGATCTTTTGAAGCGTGTCGCTGATTTGCGGCGCCGGCTGGAAGACATCCGTATCCAGGAGAAAGAAACACTTCGGCGTTACCACGATACCGAACTGGGCGCGACGCGTCTCGATGAACGACTGCGCAACCGCACTGCAATCTTGAACCGCGAAACAGACCGTCGAGACACTGCTGCATCGGCGCTGCAGGCGTGCGCAGGTAGCGGTCTGCTCACCCTGGCTATTCCGGGAATCGTGAGTGAAGATGCGCAAACATGGGCGGCGTCGCGTATCGTCGAAATTGCTTTCGAAGTTACGGATCGTTTGAAGCACGCGGACGCCGGCGATTCTGCCTGGGAACATCAACAGAAGGCCATTCCCGCGCAGTTCAATGCAATGATGGAAACGCTCTCTGTGCAGAGTTTCCAATCGTCGGCTGTGTTCCGCGACGATCTCTTTGTGGCGACGATCCTGTTGGCGGGTCGGGAACGGACCATGCAGGAACTGCACGCCACGTTGTCCGACGAAGTGTCCACCCGGCAGATGTTGTTGAATGCTCGCGAGAAGGAGATTCTTGAAAATCATCTCGTTGGTAACGTCTCGAATCACCTTCGTCAGTTGCTCCATGCGGCCGAGGACCAGGTGCTGAAGATGAATGCCGAGCTCGAAAGCCGTCCGATGAGTACCGGGATGAAATTGCGTTTCGTGTGGCGGCCAGCGGAGAATGCTCCGCCCGGCATGACTGAAGTCCGAGCCCGCTTGATGGAGTCCAATGGCGTGTGGTCGGCGGCGGAGCGGGAGATGTTGGGCTCATTTCTTCAACAGCAGATTCAGGCGGTGTGCAGCGATATGGAAGGCGTCAGCTGGCAGGAATCCCTGGCCGAGGCCCTGGATTATCGCAAGTGGCATCGATTCGGAATCGAACGTTATCAGGAAGGTACCTGGAAACGGCTCACACGCCGAACGCATGGGACAGGCTCGGGCGGTGAAAAAGCCGTAGCCCTCACATTGCCTCATTTCGCTGCCGCCGCCGCGTTCTATCGGAGCGCAAGCCCGCTGGCGCCGCGCCTGATCCTCCTCGATGAAGCTTTCGTCGGAATCGATTCGGACATGCGAGGCAAATGCATGGGTCTCATCCACACCTTCGATCTGGATTTCATGATGACCAGCGAACGCGAGTGGGGTTGTTATCAAACTCTGCCGGGCATCGCGATCTACCACCTTTCAACGCGGCCCGGCATCGACGCCATCGGGCTCACCCGTTGGGTCTGGACTGGCCGCGAGCGAAGTCTTTCAGAGACCGCCACGCCCCCTAGTGAGCACGGCTCCGATCTGGTCGAAGTAGGATAGTCGCTCGTACTGTAGGGGCGGTCTATGACCGCCCAGGATTTCGAAAGTCGCAGGCATTCTCAGTCCGAGGCGGTCAGGAGGGCGTCGATATCCTTCTTGATGCGTTCTTCCTTATCCGGAAGGGCGCCGACGTACTTCCTGTAGATTTGGAAGTTTTTCGTCAGAACGAATGTGGTGGGCCAGCCGATGACGCCGCCGAAACCATCGACGACCTCGTCATTCCCAACAAGGACCGTATATTTCATTCCCAATTCCTTCGCTTTCGAGGGGATCGCGTCGTGCGGTGATAGCACGGTGATTCCGACAACGCGTACATCTTTGTCTGTGTATTGGTCGTAGAGGCGATTGAATTTCGGGATTTCCGTGATACAGGGCTCACACCAAGTAGCCCAGATATCAACGATGGAAACGTGGCCTTTGAGATCGGCGCTTTTCATTGTCCCGCCGGCGATGTTTTCTAGTGCAAACTCGGGCGCTGCGGTTCTGGCTGGAGCAGTCGGAGACGTTGTCTTCGCGGGTTCCGGACTGCACCCGATCAATCCGGCTGCAATCCAGAGGATGAATAACCTCATATCGCGCCGCGCGAGCCAATGCCTTTCAGCACAGGATAAAACTGTGTGAAGACGTGATCGGTCGCGGCTTTGTCGCGATGGCAAGACAGGCAGCGTGCCGTCTGCGGTAGTTCGTCGGCTTGCGGTTTGAGTTTTCCGTTATCGTCGGTGAAGTTATAGAAGCCCCAGCCGCCGTCGAATCTGCTGCTGTCTTTGACGGAAACCTCGACGCCCGTGAAGTGGGGATCGCCTTTCGTCTCTGCCGATGATTTTTCCAGAACCATTACGGTGCCATCGGGGAATTTGCCCGAATGCATATATTCACTATAGGCAGCCGGATTAATGTAAACGTTACGACTTCCGACGAAGACCCATTCGCGATAGCCGTTAGGCAGGAGCATCGTGTTCTTACCCACGAACACGGCGGGGCCGATTTTTTGCGTATACCGGATCTGGCCCAGGAGAGATACGGAAACCACGGCAAGAAACGCAAAACCGGCGATGGCATAACGTTGCGATCGAAGTCCGAGCATAAGGAATCGTTCGAGCCTCACACCCCATCCCAAGGACCGCGGAGCCGAATCGATTTGAGACATGACGTTGCGGCGAACGCTGGTCAACGATTCCTGACTCACCGATTCGCGATGGGCGAGCCTGAATCGCGACTTGATGAAGGATTGGCTTCTCCGAAGCTGATCGCAATAGGACTGGCATGGAGCGCAACCCGCCACATGCGCTTCGACCTTATGTAGGGCAACGTCCGTCGGTAAATCGTCTTCGATGTACAGCGCCAGGATTTCCTTCGAATATTCGCAACTCATGGGCGGCTCCCCATCAATTGATCGATCGCTTCCTTCATCCGAACCCGCGCGCGGCTGACCTGCGAGCGCACGGTTGTTTCCGACGAGCCTAAGATTTCGGCCACTTCAGAGGTCTTCAAGCCGTCGATGTCTCGTAAGATCACCGCCAATCGTTCTTTCTCCGGCAAACTTTCCAAGGCCTTCCAGAGCAGTTGACGTTCTTGTTCTTCCACTAAGCCGGCGTCAGGACCTGGCGCTTCGTGCGCGACATCGGTCTCGCCGATTTCCGGAAACGTGTTCCATCGACGCTGCCGATTCCGTCCGATATTGCGGCAGACATTGACCGTCATTTGCATCAGCCAAGGTTCGAGGGGCTTCCGAATATCGAAGCGGTGGATGTATTTGAAGACTCTCAAAAAGACTTCTTGCGCCGCGTCCTGAGCATCGTCCGCCGATCCGAGCAGCTTGATGGCCAGTGTGAAGACACGACGTTCATATCGCACCATCAACTGTTCGAAGGCCGCCCGGTCGCCTCGGAGCGTTCGCTGGATGAATGAGACGACTTCGGCCATCTCGGCCGTGCGGTCGGACTCCGCCGCGCGCGACATCCAGAGGGGCGGGTTAAGGATCTGTGCCATCGGTATATCGTCTTCCAGTAGGTATTACCCAGGTACGGTTCAAATCGTTGAAAAATTCGTTCGGTCGCCGAATAACTCTGTGCCTCTGTGCTGGACTCCGAATTTTCGTATCATAATTGCATGCGAATCCTAGCTGTTCTAGTAGCTTTATTGATGGCCACTTCGGACCTAGATCAACGTCTTGCCAAATGGCAGCCGGTCAAGATGCCGTTCAACGGTTCGAGTCTCAGTGCTCGCGAGCGCCAGATGGTGCAAAAGCTGGTCGAGGCTTCACAGTACCTCGACAGCATTTATTGGCGCCAGAGCGATCCCGAAGGCCTCGCCCTTTATAAATCGACCAAAGATCCGAAGGTGCGGCGGTTGCTGATGATTCACGGCAGCCGGTTCGACTTGATCGACGAAAACCATCCATTTGCCGGCACGGAGCCGATGTCGCCTGGCCGCGGCTTGTACCCAAAAGGCGTGACGCGCGAACAGATCGAGCAGTACGTCAAGGATCATCCGGAGAAAAAGGCAGAAATCTACAACGGGTACACGATTGTCGAACGCCGCGGCAATGAGTTGGTTGGCCGGCCTTATCACGAAGTCTTCAAATCTTTCCTCGAGCCCATGACCAAAGCGTTGCGCGATGCGGCCGCGCTGAGCGACGACAAAGCATTTGCTGAATTTCTCCGCCAGCGCGCCGATGCTCTGCTGGTTGATGACTACTACAAGAGCGATCTCCTTTGGATGGATTTGAAAGATCCGAAATTCGATGTGATCTTCGCGCCGTATGAAACGTATCTCGACGATGTCCTTGGTGTGAAAACCTCGTATGGTTCGGCCGTCCTGATCCGCAACGAGGCCGAAAGTCAAAAGCTCGCGGTCTACCAACAGTACGTTCCGGACATTCAGGATGCGCTGCCCCTACCGGCCGCGGATCGTCCTTCGAAGCGCGGCCACCTGACGCCCATGGAAGTCATGGACGCGCCTTATCGGGGAGGCGATCTCCGGCATGGCTACCAGGCGGTCGCCGACAATTTGCCGAATGATCCACGCATTCATGAGGAGAAGGGATCGAAGAAGATCTTCTTCAAGAATTTCATGGATGCGCGCGTGAAATACGTCGTGCTGCCGATTGCTAAAAAGTTGATGCGGCCGGATCAGGCGGCGAAAGCGTCGGGCGAAGGATATCTCGCCGCGGTGTTGCTGCATGAGATCTCGCATGGCTTGGGGCCCTCGTTTGCGCGGCAAGGCGGCCGGCAAGTGGACATCCGGGAGGCGATCGGCCCGACATACTCCGGACTCGAAGAGGCAAAGGCGGACGTGGTTGGTATGTTTGGGTTGAAGTGGCTGGTGGATCGAGGCGCAATGCCGAAAGAGCGGTTGGAGGAGTATTACGCGTCGTACGTCGCGGGTATCTTCCGAACGTTGCGCTTCGGAACTGCCGAGGCACACGGCCGCGCCGAGATGATGGAATTTAACTACTTGTCGCAGGAGAAGGCGATCACGCGCGATGCCGCTTCCGGCCGTTATGTGATTGATTACGCGAAGATGCCTATGGCGCTTGCACAGCTCGCGAAAGAGCTGCTGGAGATCGAGGCTACCGGTGACCGCGCGCGAGCTGAGAATTGGTTCAAGCGTTACGACGCGATGCCGCCGGATCTGAAGAGCGCTCTCCAGAATACGAACGACGTTCCGGTGGATGTCGATCCGGTATTCTCGTTCCAAGATCGTGTTGAATGATTCTGACTTTGTGATCCTCTGTGTCTCTGCGTATCTGTGGTTACTGCTGTAGTCACCACAGAGACGCAGAGACACAGAGGATCACAGCATGAGAGTTATGCCTTCTGAAGCAACGGCCTGAGATCGCGAATATTCTTCACACTCTCGAGTGCCAACACCGTATCGATAAGTTTCGTGCTGGTGGTGGCGCCAATCACAGGGCTGATCAGGTCGCGCGCCTTAGCGACGACTTCTTCGCGAGTCATGGGGTTATTGAATGCCCCCCGCACGGCTTCAACGCGCTCGGTGAGGCGCATGCCATTATTCAGCACCACGTCCACCACGGCTTCGCGCTGCGGCATCTTCTTTTCTAATTCTTCATCGGGAATCAATTGCACCTTGGCGCGCTGACGCAAAACCGCGGGATCCTTCATCCGCGCGACATCGTGTGCAGTCTTGAACGACACCGTCTTATCGATCAGCATCACGGCTACGAGATGCTGCAACGAGATATCCGGAATTTCGCGATTATTGACAATGGCAGCTTCATTCGTTGCCACCCGCACGAGAACCTGCTTCACATCGTCTGCCGCAAACGGATTGCGCTTTTGAAGATTGACGAGCGCATCAAGGGGCGCTTGAATCGGCGATCCCGTCGTCCATTTCTTGAAACTCGTGCGCGTCACTTCGTACCGCTCTCCGAGCTTTTCGATGATCAACGCGGAATCGTTCTTCGGCAGAAACGCTTGAAAGAAATTGTCGGCGCCTGAAAACACATCATCCACTCCGGTTCCGCCGGCGTGAACGAGAAGCGCTGAAGTGACGCCGTTCCGCGCGGGCATGCCCGCGAAGTCGAATGCTTTTTCGATGTGGTCTGTATCGCGTTGCCACGAAGCCAGACCGGATGTTTGCTGCCCCGTATACGAAAGCAGCCAGCGCATCTGCTGCGGCGTCAGATTTGCGGCACAGGCTGCCGCTGCCGCGGACCCAAACGTTCCGCAGATGGCATGGGTGCTGCGATGCGTTTCCGCCATATACGGCAGCCGGCCAAGAGTAATGGTCACCCTTGTACCGATGTCGTAGCCAAGTGCGACCGCGCGCATGAATCGCATTCCATCGATGCCGAATTGCTCGCCTACGGCCAGCGCCGCCGGAACGACGGAGCATCCCGGATGGGATTGGGAAAAAGAATGCGTGTCGTCCGTTTCGTCCGAATGCGCAAGCATGCCGTTGACGAGCGCAGCTTCGATCGGTCCGCACAGGAGGTTCGAAGCAGCGATGGTCGCAATCTTCTCGCCCTTGTAAGCGCGCGCAAACTGAATCGCGAATTTTCCGGGCGGCAATTCCGAACCGGAGATCATGGCGGCGAGCGTATCCAGGATCACGTGCTTGGTCTTTTCGGTGACGGCATCCGGAAGTGGACGCGTCGCGGCTTGGCTCATGTAGTTACTGATCGTCGACATGATCTGACCGGATGGGGCCGTGGCGCGTGACTGCCCGAAAACGGTTGTCATCCTCGACCCCAGGAGCGCAAATACTCCGGTCGATTTCAGCAGCGCCCGGCGTGAAAGATCAGCGGCCATTTTCAGTCTCCTTATTGATGTCATTGCGAACGACGAGACCGCCCTTCATCACGAACTTCACGCGCTCCATTTCGGTTACGTCCATCAGCGGATTGCCCGAAACCGCGATGACATCGGCGAACTTTCCTTTCTCAATCGTTCCGATCTGATTTTCCCATTCGTAGTTCAACATGTGCGCGGCAGGAAGGTAGGCCGTTTGCAGCGCTTGCGCCGCCGACAGGCCCCACTTCTGGTAATACCGGAACTGGTCGGCCTGCTTTCCGTGAGGCACTTCCGCAGATGTGGCGCCACTTCCAAATACGATCGGGATGCCTCCAGCGACCGCTCTTTTGAAAGCTTGTTCGACAAGTTTTAGTCGGCTGTTCTTTCCGCCGGTATCGCGCAGATCCGCCTTTTCGAGCGCGATGAGATCGTCAACGGTCACCACAAATGGAAGTCTCTTCTGCTGAAGAATCTTCACGCCCGCATCATCGAGTTCCAACAGATGATTCGGCGCATCGACGCCGGCTTGGAGGCATGCTTCTGTCGAGCCTCCTCGATATGTATGGCACGCTACCTTAAGTCCGAGCCGATGTGCCTCGTCGACAATGGCTTCGACCTCTTCGAGCGTCAGCGACGGGCTGTTGACCAGCGTACCGTCGGCTTTCCACATGTGCACAGGCCCGACAAAATCTTGCGTCGTGTAGATCTTGATCCAGTCCACCCCATGCAGTTTGTTTTCGCGTACGGCCGCCCGAGCGAGCCACGGCCCATTGACATTCTTGTTTTCGGTGAAGCCTTCGAAAAACCGAATCGATTGGTTGTCGGTGTAGTAATTCGTCGCGCGCTGATTGATCGACTGTCCGACAACCTGCATGCGCGGCCCCTGCACGAGGCCGGAATTGATCGCATCGCGGATATCAACGGTGTTGAATCCACCTCGGGAATCCATGTCGAGGACCGTCGTGAATCCGGCGGCGAGATCGATCTGAGCATTCGCCAACGCGATCAGCGATCGCTGCGCGGGTGTTTCGCCCCCCGTGTTCAAATGCACGTGGGCATCGATCATGCCGGGCATGACCGTTGCCGAACTCAAGTCGATCACGCGCGCCTCGCGAGGTATCTGAACCGAGCCTCCGACGTCGGCAACGCGGTCGCCGCGGATCAGCACGATCTGGTTGTTCAGGAGATTTCCAGACTTGGCATCGAACAACTTGCCCGCGCGGATCGCAATCAACTGGTTCTGCGGCGTGATGAATTTGCGTTCCTGGGACTGCAGAAGGGCACTGCCGGCCACGACGACAATCAGTACCAACAAGGTCACTTTGATCAACGGGCGCATTGATACTCCTTGGTCTTTTTGCGTTCTTATATACCAATCTGACGCGAGGCGCACCCGATTTGAGCCGTGAAGGCGCTGTAGGGGCGGTCTATGACCGCCCACACTCGAGAGGCCGGCACCCTTTGGGCGGTCATAGACCGCCCCTACAGCTGGAGGCGGGTCACTGTGTTCCAACGTTGGCCAGTGGCTACATTCTCCCGCCGCTAAGCGGCTTTTGTTAGAATTCGCGACATGCGGTTGGTCACAGGCGTGTTTATCGCCATTTTGCTGGCGGTGCCGGCGATGGCGCACCCGGTTCCGTTCAGTTATCTCGATATCCAGCTCCAGCGTTCATCCGTCGATGTGTCATTAACCATTCACATCTACGATCTTGCGCACGACCTGAATGTCACACCGATGGAGCGCCTGTTGGATCGGAACTTTCTCATGCAGCAAGATGCGGCAATCCGCTCGCTTTTGAATCCGCGCTTGCAGCTCACCGCCGACGGATATCCCGTCACGCCTGAATGGTTGCAGTCGGAGATTCTCGAAGAGCGTCAGTCGGTGCGATTCCATTTGCGGTACGCAGTGGCAGCGATGCCGGGTGTCGTTTCAGTCTCCACCGTCATGTTTCCCTACGATCCGCAACATCAGACGTTCGTGAACATGTATGAAGGCGACAACCTGCGATCCCAGAACATTCTCGACTTGAATCACACGAAGGCCGAATACTTCGCCGGTACCCGGCAAGGAGTATTCGCGGTGATTCGCCGTTTCGTACCTGCCGGCATTCATCACATCCTGATCGGTCCCGATCATTTGTTGTTTCTCGTCGGATTGTTACTGCTCGGTGGCTCGATCCGGCGTTTGACGATGGTCGTAACGGCTTTCACGCTCGCTCACAGCATCACGTTGTCGCTGGCGGCGTTGAATATCTTCACGCCGCCAGCGCGGATCATCGAGCCCGCCATCGCTCTAAGCATCGTTTATGTCGGAGCCGATAATTTGCTCGCGCAAGGCGGCCGCGATGTGCGCGCATGGATCGCCTTTGCCTTCGGTTTCATTCACGGCTTCGGATTCGCGAACGTCCTCCGCGAGATGGAACTGCCGAGACGGGCCCTGGGATGGTCGCTGTTCTCGTTCAACTTTGGCGTTGAGATCGGCCAGTTATTGGTTGTAGTGACGGTTGCCTCGATTTTCGCATTACTACGATCGCGCAGCGAATGGGCCAGGCGCCGGTTGGTATTTGCCGGATCTGTTGTTGTCATCGCGGCCGGTGCGTTTTGGTTTATTCAACGCGTCTTCTTTCCCGGCAGTTTATGAACTGGTCAGGAACCTCAAGACAGCGTCAACCGTCTCCGGCTTGTCCCGCTGCACGATATGTCCCGCGCCCTTGACGATCATCACTTCTGAATTCGGAATCAGCTTGCGCCAGGTTTGCGCCTGTTGCACGGGAATGAGCCTATCTTCATCGCCCCAGACGATCAGCGTCGGCATTTTCACGCGATGGAGGTGACGCGGGAATTTGTGATCCGTTGGGTGTTCCCAGAAGAGCCGCGCGAAACTCGTCGCCTCGCGGTAGCGTGCGGCAATGAAATCCAGATCCGGTTTTTCCGGAAGACTCTTTTTGAGCGTATCGAAATTTGAAACCAGCATCGGGACCAGCTGTTCGCCCGGCACCGCAATGATGTCGAGTGTCGGATGTTCCGGAACGTCGAGACCATACGGCGAAATGAGGACAAGCTTCTTGACGCGATGCGTCTGCTGACTGGCGAACTTCGCAGCCAGATAACCGCCCATTGAGAGTCCCACCAGATGCATCGTGTCGATCTTCAAGGCATCGAAGAGTTCGAGGTAATGCATCACGTAATCTTGAATATCGGTGAAAGTGGGATCGTCTCCGGACTCCCCAAAACCGGGATGATACGGAACGATGACGCGAAATTTCTCCGCCCAGGGTTCTGCAAATTCAAAACCGTCTACGGTGCCTGCGCCATGGAACAGCACCAGAGGTTCGCCTTTTCCCGCGGTGTGCACTACCGTCTTGACGCCATCGACGATCAACTCTTCGCGTACGAACTTGCTCATTGCACACCTCCTGATTTCCGCAGGCGGGGGATCACCTCTTCCGCGAATAGCGTCATATTTTTCACGGCCTTCCAGTGCGGCATGTCGGCAACGTGCATCACGCTATTGATGTGATTCGTCCCCATTCGTTTCATCCACTCGCCGATGAGGTTCGCGACTTTCTCCGGCGTGCCCACGGCAATAAAGAAAGAACTGCTGATGGCCTTGAAATCGAAGCCGCCATGCATTTTGTCGGCACCCGCGGCGCGTATTTTCAACTGATCTGTCGAAAGGTAACCTGGAGGCGCGAGCCACTGCGGGGAACTTCGCGCGTAATCTTCGAAGAAATGCTGAAGGTGATGGATGTATTCCCGTTCGGCTTGCTCTTCGGTCTCGGCCACGTAAACAAAGTTCAATAAAGGCAGCTGATCGGGCCGGATCGTGTGGCCGTAATGAGAGGCGCGGTCACGCAGTCTTTGATTTAATTCTTGCGCCGTCTTCTGAGGCACGAAAACAGACGAGTAACCAAGTCCCAGCTCGGCTGCAATCTCGATGGTTTCAGGGCTTCCCGAACCGACGATGTAGCAGGGAGGATGCGGCTTTTGATACGGCCGCGGCCACGGATTCAAAAAGCGGTATGTGTAGAACTTGCCGTAATGTGTCGTCGGTCCATCCGCAGTCCAGGCTTGGAGCATGACCTTCAACGATTCTCTGAATTTTTCACGCGCCGTGACAGGGTTGACCGGATTCGACCAATATTCCATTCCCGTGCCGAGCGGAAACGCCACTTCGAGCCGGCCCTTCGACATCACGTCGAGGATCGCGTATTCCTCGGCCAATCGATTCGGGAGCATGAAATTCGGAGGCACGCCCCATATGCAGATTCTGGCCCGCTTCGTTTGCGGGATCAGCGAAGCCGCGACAACGCTCGGCGTCGCCATCATGCTGTAGACGGTGTTGTGGTGCTCGTTGAGAACGATCGCATCGAATCCGAGACGATCGGCAAGAATCAGTTGTTCGAAATAGCGTTGATAGAGTTCGTGCCCTTTTTCCGGATCGTAGAACTTATTCGGGAAATTGACCCAGGTGGTTTTGTAGTCCTTATGATTCTCCGGGAGATGCACATAGGGCATGAAGTGCATCACATTAAAGCGTGGAGTTGCGCTCATTTCATCGCCTCCCTTGAATGACGCGTATTGTAGGTATCGGCGGAGTCCCGCGTCAACGGGGCGGCTTTGAAAAGGGTGAAAAGGGGACGGGAAAAGGGGACAGTGAGGAAATTCGGGGTCAGACCCCTCTCACGAAACGGGAGACCAGTGAATGTGATGAATCCTGTTTCGCGCTAAGGGTCTGACCCCGAATTTCCTCACTGTCCCCTTTTCCCCTTCCCTATTTCACTGTGGCCGCGCCGGGGTGCCTTCGTCGCCGCCGGCGTTACTCAGGAAGATTTTTCGTCCGTCGGGAAAGGTTAGATCGCGGCCGTTCGCGCGATTGGATCCGTCCTTGGCTTGATAGCCATCGACAATGATCTCGGTGCCGGCCGGCAGAGAGTTCTTGGTGAAGCCGCGGCGGAGCAAGGTGTTTGGCGTGCCGCCTTCGATCATCCAGCGCGTTGTAGTTCCATCCGGATTCTTCACATCGATGTGAATCCAGGAGTGAGGATTGATAAGTTCGATCTTCGCTACCGTGCCGCGCAGCTTCAAGGGTTTCTTTGCGTCAAACTCGGCGGTGAACGCATGGTGTGCGAACAACGGAGCTACCGCGAGAAATAATCCAATGCCCGCGAACATGAAAGCGATCTTTCTTGTCATGATCTCTCCTTTTTTTGCGTCGGGCCCCCCGGTCGGCCGGTCCCCCCGCGCCTTACTTACCGAAGGTCTCCCTTTATAGGGTTTTTACGAAGGTGTCCGTAAAGCGCTTCCTCGGCAAACTCCGCGCATTTGTATTCCATGATCTGCGCATTACGTTCGGTACGCCGGTAAAGCGGCATGCTGATTTTCCAGGGCCGCGTGAAAGTCTTTGGATCTTCGATGGTGGCTTCGTACATCAGTGTGTCGGCGCTTCGCGCGGTGTAACGCTCCACGACATGTAGCGCGTCGCTGTGATAATTGCCTGCGCGATCAAACCAGGTTTGGTCGTTGAGGCCGGTGACGTCGATCACCAAGGTTTCGCCTTCCCATCGTCCGTTGGACCAACCCATCCAGCTGTCGGTCGGTGCTTCCGTTGCCTTGCCCATATTAATGACTCGAACTGCGCCTGCAAATTCGTAAGCCATCATAATCGTTCCCGTTCCTTGAATGATTTGGAACGGATAGGGCATGTAGGTCGATCGAGGCACGCCGCCCATGTAGCACTTGATCTCCGGATCGTTTTTCAGCCGTGTGGAGAAGTTTTCTTTCTTCTTCGCGAGTGCTTCGGCTTTGTACGGAATCGTTCCGCCTTCGACCACGCCGATTCCCGGTGGAATCGAAAATTGTGCGCCCAGCGCAAAAACCGGACCTTGCGCAGCCGCGTGCGGTTCCAAATCCCAATTGGCTTCGCTGAGTACTTGCCAGATTCCGTTCAAATTCGGTTTGCCGTCTGCCGTGCGCGGTGCGCGATAGGCCGGCGCTGCAGGCGCGGGCGCAGCAGGAGCGGCGGCGGGTGCCTGACCGCGGGCCTGAGCAAATTCGGACACTCGATATGCCATTAAGCCGGCGACCACTGCGACGGCAACCAACACCCAAGCCTTAAAACTGATTCGCATTTTCGTCGAACTCCTAAAAAAACCGACGCTCATAGAGCGCCGCTACAGTGGTAAATTTGCCATGAGTCTAAAACAACAGGAGCCTCCAATGAAGAGATTTCCATGGATTTCGGTGGTCTGCGCGATCCTGCTATTGGCAGCTACAGCTAACGCTCAAACACGTCCATCACTCGGACCGAACACCGGCGCCGAGATCGATGGCATTCTGCAGCGCGCCGTTCAGCAGGGCGTGATGCCCGGCGTCGTTGCGATAGTGACGAATAAAGACACGATCCTGTATCAAGGCGCTTTCGGGTTGATGGATGTCGGCAAACAGAAACCGATGACCAAGGATGCGATCTTTCGAATTGCGTCGATGACGAAACCCGTCACATCCGTGGCGACGATGATGCTGGTCGAGCAGGGAAAGCTCAGTCTCGACGATCCCGTTGCCAAGTACCTGCCTTCGTTCAACGGCCGCGAAATGATCGCGACATTCAACACAACGGATGCCAGCTTTACAACTAAGCCGGCAGCGAAAGAGGTTCTCATCCGCCATCTGCTTTCGAACACATCGGGACTCGCTTATCCATTCTCGAATGACACGTCGAACCGGCTGCAAAAGAAGACAGGAAAAACGCCGGAAGAACTCCCGTTGCTCTACGAGCCCGGCACCCGCTGGACGTACAGCAGCAGCACCAAAGTTCTGGGCCAGGTCATCGAGAAAATCACGGGAGCCGGTCTGGACCGGTTCATGGACCAGCGCATCTTCACGCCGCTCGAACTTCAAGACACGGCATATGTCGTTCCCTCGGGTAAAGTCGCTCGCGTCGTGACAACGCATCAACGACGCGATGGAAAGCTCATCGAGACACCGAATCCCGAGAGGATTGCATCACCGGTCGCCGGCGACGGCGGACTGAATTCAACCGCCGCCGATTACATCAAATTCCTTCAAATGTTCCTCAACGACGGCAGATGGCGCGGCGCGACGCTGCTCAGCCACTCGTCGATCGACGCGATGACGAAGAATGAAATCGGCAGCGTGATCGTCCAGACGCAGATGACGACGGACCCCTTGCGCTCCCTCAATTTTCCCATCGGCGCCGGCCGCGACAAGTTCGGTTTCGGTTTTCAGATCACCACTTCGAACAAAGAGAATCCGAACTTGCGTTCCCCCGGCAGCTACACTTGGGCCGGAATCTACAACACGCACTTCTGGGTTGATCCCAAGCGGCAAATAGCGGCCGTGCTCATGTTTCAGGTGCTGCCGTTCTATGATGACGGCATCATGAAGGTCTACCAGGATGTTGAAGCCGCAATTGGAAAGAATTTGAAGTAAGGCATATACTGCGCCAACTGGAGACAACATGAATCTCAGATCCAAGCCGATCATTCTTGGTTTTACAGCAATAGTTCTTATCGTCTCGATCGCTGCGATGCTTGCCGGCCGCCAGGCCGGTCAGGCGGCACAGGCACCGAGGCCGCAGATGGCGGAAGAAGTTTTCAAAAACATTCAGATTCTCAAAGGCATTCCCGTCGATGAATTCATGGACACGATGGGGATGTTCGCTGCGGCCCTGGCGCTGAATTGCATCGATTGCCATACGCCGGACAGCGTCGGCTCCTGGGAAAACTTCGCCAAAGAAACGCCGTTGAAGCAGCGGTCACGCCAGATGTTGCAGATGGTGACTGCCATCAACAGAGACCACTTCAAAGGAGTCCGTACGGTCACATGCTACACGTGCCATCGCGCGGACACGCAGCCCCGGCCGGTCCCGAATCTGGCGGCGCAGTACGCGGAACACGTCGAAGATGCGAATGAAGTGCGAATCAACCCGATCCCCGGCGGTCCAACGGCGGATCAGATTTTCGATAAATATCTGCAGGCCCTCGGCGGTGCCCAACGGCTTGCGAGCGTGACCAGCTTAACGGGTAAAGGCACGTTCATTGGGTTCGAAACGGAACAATCAAAGGTTCCGGTGGACGTCTATGCCAAGGCGCCCAATCAGCGCACCATGGTCGTTCACACTCAACTGGGCGATAGCGTTCGCGTGTTCGACGGACGCGCCGGCTGGATCGCGGCGCCAGATCGACCTGTTGGACTGTTGCCGTTAACCGGCGGCAATCTTGAAGGGGCAAAGCTCGATGCGATTCTTGCTTTCCCGACACAGATCAAACAGTCGTTCAGCCAGTGGCGCGTCACGGCGACAGGCATCGATGATCGCGAAGTCCGAGTAGTGCAGGGAACGAATCCCAGGCAGCCTCCAGTGAACTTCTATTTCGATGCCGAAACGGGGTTGTTGGTTCGAGTGCTTCGCTTCAGCGAGACAGCAGTGGGCCGCATCCCCATCCAGGTCGATTACAGCGACTATCGTGAGGTTTCTGGAATCAAGGTGCCTTATAAGACGATTGTGACTTGGACTAATGGGCAGGGAACTACCGAACTTACCGAGGTGCGGGTCAACGCCCAGATCGAAGCGTCGAGATTTGCGAGACCGGCCCCCGCTCCAAAGCCGAACTAATAGCCACAAAAAAGCCCCTGTGGCTCTGTCGCTCTGTGGTTGCTAACGGAATTAACCACAGAGCGACAGAGCCACAGGGGCTTTTTTGTAGCTTTATCCTCTTACTTACCTTCCTGTGCGCCACCAGGAACAGCACCGCTCAGGCTCAAGAACAATCTTGAACCGTCAGCCAGAATGAAATTTCGGCCGACTGCTTTATTCGTTGCTTCCTTCGCTTGATATCCTTCGATCGTCAACTCGGTTCCGACCTTCACCGTATACTTCGTGACGCCAAGACGGATCAGTGTATTCGGGCTTCCGCCTTCGATCATCCATTCGGTGACTTTCCCATCGGGTCCCTTCACATCGATGTGAAACCACGAATGGGGATTGATCATTTCCCATTTCGTGAGAGTTCCCTTCAAGGTAAGGGGCTTATTGACATCGAATTCCGCCGAAAACGCGTGATGTGCCCATACCGGCGCGGCGGCCAGCAATAGTAAAGCAACACTCGTAATTGCAACGGCTCGCTTCGTTCGCATGATTCCTCCTTATTGATTACTTCTTTGCGCCAGCTTCGGCGGCTTTCTTTTCTTCAAGCCGAACGCCGGCCAATGTGTTCGCGATGCCGTAATTCCCTTCGTGACATGCGTGCTCGAATATCGGCCCATCCATTTTCGTGAAGGGCAGTTCGGCAGTCCACGGGGCCGTCCAGGTATCGGGATCATCAACCGTGAATTCGTAACGAATGGTCTCATCATCGGTGCGCGTGAAGCGCTCCGTGATCTTCAGCTTCTCGCTGGTGTTGGCGCCCTGCAGGGCAACCTGGCCGTTGAAGTTGGTTGTTTCGACAACCAGAGTGTTTCCTTCCCAGCGCCCCTTCGAATCGCCCAGCCAAGAACGAACGCCTGCCGGGGCATGCGGCCGTCCGTCAGTCGGGATGACCCGAACTTCATGGCCAGCCTCGACGAGAACCATCACATAGCCGGCTCCCTGCACGATTTGATAAGCCGGATTGTAGCCTGGAGGCAGCATCGGCGGGCCCGCGCCCTGATAGATGCACCGCGATCCAATCACGATGTTCTGGACCTTGTCATATTGCGCGCCTTGCGCCCGTCTCTCCGCCGCTTTGTCATTAGCGCGCTTTGTCGCTGCCGCGGTGACCGGTGGGATCTTTCCATTCGCCGGGTTCGTGATCATCGATGTGCGCAGGTTGGCGGTGAGCACGGTTTGGCTCTTGTCCAGGCCGAACTGAGTGAAGTCGTAGTGGACATCCGCCGTCGTCCCCGGCTGGGTTTGCGCCTCGTCGCGTTCAGCTTGCTTCTTTGCATTTTCGAGCGCTTCCTCTGGCGTGAAGAATTCTTTCGTTACGCCATTCGGTTTCTGCAAAGGCACGATCGTGTTGTTCGTCCAATATCCCTGGAGGTCCGGAACGCCGTCCGGTGTTTTGGGCACCACGAATGGCTTTGCCGGCGCCTTGTTTCGTGCGATGTTGATCGCAGCCGAGCCTTCCTTTACCTGAGCAACAGCCGTGGATGGCGATAGCAACGTGGCTGTGATGACAACCGCCAAAGCCGCTGCGCCCGCTGACATTAGAAATTGATGCTTCATGAAAGTCTCCTATTTGACGAGGGGTACTTTGCGGAGATGCCCGTAGATTGCATCCTCTGAGAACTCGATGCATTTGTATTCGAGGACCTGGGCATTTTTCTCGACCATGCGATAGAGCGGCATGCTGATCTTCCAAGGCCGCGTGAATACTTTCGGATCTTCGATGGTGGCTTCGTAATTCAGGTGATCCTTGTCCATCGCCGTGATTCGTTCGGTAACTTTTAGTGATTCGCTATGGAAATTTCCGGCTCTGTCGAACCAGCTGAGGTCGTTGAAATCGGAGGTCTCGATAACGAGCGTTTCGCCTTCCCATTTTCCGTTCGACCATCCCATCCAACTATCCGCCGGTGCGTCCTTGTGCCTCATGTAAACGGTCCGCAGCGCGCCTGCATATTCGAACACCATCATGATGTTTTCCGTGCTCTGGATAATCTGAAATGGGTACGGCATGTACATCGCCCGAGGCACACCGGGCAGATAACATTTGATTTCCGGATCCAGGTTCATCCGGTTCGCAAAGTTTTGCTTCTTTTTCTCCAGTGCTTCGGGCCTATATGGAATGGAACCGCCTTCCACGATTCCCATGCCGGGAGGAACCGAGAATTCCGCGCCCAGTTGCCACATTGGGCCGAACCCGGCGCTATGTGGCTCGATGTCCCAGTTGGCCGTATTCACCGCCTGCCAGATACCGTTCAAGTCCGGCTTGCCGTCTTTGGTTCGAGGGGCGCGATATGCCGGCGCCTGCGCACCCGCAGGTGCAGGAGCCGTCCCTCGAGCTTGCCCGAGAAAGGTTACGACGCCGAACAAAAAAGCTATCCCTATCGTCGGAGCTACAACCCGAGTACGCATTTCGATCGCTTTTCCTCCCTAATAGTCTGAAAAATTTGTGTTGATGTTACGTTCAAAGAAAACTCAAAGTCAACGAATGACCTCAGCCGTTAATCAAGCCCACGATGAGGCCAGTATCAGAATCATGAACACGATTCAAGGCCCCGTGATTTTGCCCTAATTTAAAAATTTCCCGGTCCGGAATGGAGAGGGCGCTGGCGAGGATGGCGCGGATGACTCCGGCGTGGGTGACCACGGCAATGGCCTCATTTTTGTGGTTCTTGAGCAGGGAATCCAGCGCTTCGAGCACCCGTTTCCGCATTTGGGCAAAGCTTTCTCCGTTCGGGAACTGAGTCTCCGTGGGCCTGGTCATCCAGGAATGAAAGACATCCGGCCAGCGCCGTTCGATCTCGTCGTAGGTCCGGCCTTCGAGGTCGCCAAAGTGGATTTCCCGGAGGTTTGCGTTGGTTTGAACAGGCAAACCATGAGACTGAGCAAGGATCTGTGCCGTTTCGATCGCGCGGCTGGAGGTGCTCGCATAGACGTGAGAAATCGTTTCAGCGGCTAAACGGTGGGCTACAGTCTTTGCTTGTAGTATGCCCTCCGGCGACAGGCGTGGGTCCGCGTGCCCGCAACATCGGTTGGAAGGTCCTTCGGCCACTCCATGCCGCACAAGCCAGACCGTCGTGAAGCCCATGAGCCGTCAAGAGCGAGAAACAGAGGCCGATTCGAAAGTCGCCATTTCGTTGTAGATGCGGATGGCTGCGCTGATAACGTCTATCGCAATAGCTGCACCCGTGCCTTCTCCCAGACACATATCCAGATCCAGAATGGGCCGGGCATCGAAGAATTCCAGCATCCGCCTGTGGGCGCGCTCGCGCGAGAGGTGCGAAAAGAACAGATAATCCCGGCACGCCGGCTCCAGAGCGGTTGCGATCATCGCGCCGGCTCCGGAAATGAAGCCGTCGACTACAACCGGAATTCGCCGCGACGCGGCGCCCAGGATGAGACCGGCAATCGCTCCGATCTCAAAGCCCCCGATCTTCGCGAGCACGTCGAGTGGATTGCCCGGATCCAGTTTATGCCGGCTGAGGGCGTCGCGAAGGACTTGGGTTTTGTGTCGCAGGCGATCATCATCGATGCCTGTGCCCCGGCCGGCGGCTTCTTCGATGGGAACGCCCGCGAACACGGCTAGAATAGCGGCGCTGGATGTCGTATTGCCTATTCCCATCTCGCCGGTTCCGACAAGGTCATAATCTTCGGCGAGATCGATTCCGGCTTCAATCGATCGGATCGCCTCGTCCTGGGTCATAGCAGCGGTTTCGTTGAAGTTCTGGGTGCCTCGCGCGATCTTTCTTTTTATAAGGTCCGGCAGTTCCGGAAATTCGTAGTCCACACCGACATCGACCACGACGTTCCGAATTCCGTAATGACGGCAGAGCACATTGATCGCTGCGCCGCCGCTCAGGAAATTGAAGACCATTTGCGCAGTGACTTCGCGCGGATACGCACTCACTCCAGCTCGCGAAACACCATGATCGGCGGCGAACGTGAAGATCGCTTTCTTTTGCGCAACAAGCTGAGTCGAACCGCGCATCAATCCGAAGTTGCGCGCCAGTTCTTCCAGACGGCCGAGACTTCCCGGCGGCTTCGTGAGATTGTCGAGATGCTTTTGCAGCAGCGGCAGAATGTCTCGTTGGGGGCGATGAACCTTAGGTAAGGAAAGCGGCATATGTTGCTACCTCCACGAATTGAAAAACGGCGCCAAGACAGTCGCCCGTGATTCCTCCGATGCGACGCCGAAAGTAAATTGACGCGATGGCAATAATGGCGATGGCGGCGCTCAGTGCCAACAGCCCGCGCGTTCTCCCAAGCACGATTGCAGCAGCGATAGAGATCACAGTACCGACAATGACGGTAGCCGCGCTCAGCCTCTCCATGAATTCCGAGCCGAGGCCTTCACGGGCATATTTGTTGAAATAGCCGGCCGGCAGGAATGCCCATCGGCCCAGGATTTGGGCGACGATTAACGACGCATCCAAACGGTCTGGGTTCATGGATGTCAGTGCGGCGTACTTGGCAAGCACGGCGAGAACGAGGGCCGAAGCCCCGAATGCGCCGATTCTGCTGTCTTTCATGATGGCAAGACGTTGTTCACGAGTCCATCCGCCACCCATCGCATCGGTAACGTCGGCGAGACCATCCTCATGAAGTCCGCCGCTGATCCAAACGAGAAACGCGAGCACGAGAGTAAGGGAGAACGACGTCGGGAACACCAACATCAACACATGCCGGAGCAGGACGGCGCCTGCACCAATCAATAAGCCGATGACGGGGTAGAAATAGTAGGAGTCGGCGATCTGACGGGGCTCCGGTCGCGCGGTGCGAATGGGCACCCGGGTGAGAAATTGAACGCCAACCAGAAAAGCACGTATGTCCGTCATTACTTCACGCGCATCGGAATGCCGCAGACCATGAGATAAACCGAATCCGCCGTTGCGGCGACGCGTTGGTTCATGATTCCCGACCAGTCGCGGAAACGGCGTCCCAGCGGATGCTCGGGAACAATTGACGAGCCGACTTCATTGGTGATCAAGCGAACCTGACATGGCGCAGCGCGAAGCACCGCGCACAACGCGTCGATCTGTTGCTGGATTTGTGTTTCATCGCGCAGCATCCAATTCGAAAGCCAGAGTGTCAGACAATCCACAACGACCAATCCGCTCAATTCCTGCAGCCTACCCGCGATTTGCAATGGCTCTTCGATCGTGTGCCACCGGCCATCACGCTCTTGCCGATGATGCGCCGCGCGTTCCCGCATTTCATCGTCGAGTAATTCCGCAGTGGCGATGTAGGTACAAGGGCTGATTCCATCCGCACCCCGCAAAGCGTAGCTGGTTTTCCCGCTTCTCGCCCCGCCGGTGATGAGTGTGATCTGGCTGTGCCTCTGTGTCTCTTTGTTATTCATCCAGTTCAATTCACCGCCGTTGATTCACCATCTTCCGAATATCCCGCACCGCTTGCACGACTCGTGGGCCCGGCGTTACGAAGTAATCCGCGGAAATCGGAAAGACCGCGTCGCGCTGTACGGCACGCAAGAACCGATATTTTTTCCAAAGCTGCTTCACGGCCTGTTTCTGGCTCTCCGTGACCATCTCGCTGTGACCCATGTCGATGATGATGTCCGGGTTTCTCCGGACAATCTCCTCCATATTGATCTTTGGATACGGCACTGCAGCGTCGGCCAAGATATTCTCCGCTCCGGCCAGACTGATCAATTCGCTGATGTAACTTCCTCGGCCTACTCCGATCAAATCCGAAACGGTGCCTGGCGTGCGGCCGACCACAAACAATATTTTTGTTTTAGGTCCACTGGTCTTCCCGGCAACATCTTGCAATTCCTTCCGAATGGACTGAGTCAACGATCGCCCTCGCTCAGGCACTCCGATTTTCTCAGAGATCCGTTGGATCGACTCATATATGCCCGCCAGGTTTTCCGGTTGAAGCTCGAGCACATCGATTCCGGTTTGCCGCAGCTTTTGTCCGATGTCCGGGCGGTTTTTCATCATGATGACCTGGTCCGGCCGAAGCGCGAGAATGGCCTCCAGGCTGGGAGTCGTGTACCCGCCTACTTTCGGTTTCGCCTTCGCGGCTTCGGGATAATTGCAATAGTTCGTCACTCCGACGATTTGGTCCCCGGCGCCGAGCGCAAAAAGAATCTCTGTGATGCTGGGCGCAATCGAAACGATTCGATGCGGGGCCAGCGCGAACAGAAGCATCAAAAACAACATCAAACTTTCCTCAGGCAGTCGAGCAGACGTTGGTTGTCTTCACGCGTTTTGATGGCAAGTCGAAAATACGGCCCGTCGAGGCCTTCGACATCCCGGCAATCCCGAATCAGGATTCGCTGCTCGGTTAATGATTCGATCAGCCGATCCAAGGTGGCCTCGCACTCGCATCGAGCGAGAAAGAAGTTCGCCGCGCTCGAATACGCGTGAAGGCCGGGCACCGACTGCAGCTGCTTCCAAAGCCATATGCGTTCCCGTTGGATGAGCTGCATCGTCGCTTCTTCATGCGCGCGGTCTTCGAGACTCGCAATCCCCGCCGCTTCCGCAAGCGTGCTCACCTGCCAGGGTTCGCGCTTTGCAAAAAGTCCCGGGACGCCGGCGCCAACCACGTATCCCAGCCGGAGACCCGGAATCGCATAAAACTTCGTCATCGAGCGCAAAACCCAGAGATTGGGGAAGCGTTCGACGTACCGGACCAATGACGGTTGCGCCGTGAATTCCACGAAAGCTTCATCGATGAGAATCTGTGTCGATGAGCTGAATCGACCGATCCACTCCAGCATTTCTTCAGGTGGCGCATAGGACCCGGCCGGGTTGTTCGGATTCGTGACGATGACGACATCCGCGGCCGTCGTCATGCCGCGCGTCGGCAATCGAAAATCGTTGGTTGCGTCGAGAGGTATCGTGTGGATTTCGGTCCCCACACTTTCCAAGGCCTTTCGATATTCGCCGAATGTCGGAACGATCAGGGTTGCTGATCGCGGTCGGAACGTCCGCAACCAGAAATACAACAACTCCGTTGCGCCGTTACCCGTAAGAATTGTTTCATCCGGAACGCGAAGTCGATCTGACAAGCATCGGATCAATCGAACCGGCATTTCCTCCGGATAAACTCGCACCGACTCCAGTGCTTGCTTTATGGCCTCTAGCGCCTTTGGTGAAGGTCCAAGCGGATTGATGTTTGCGCTGAAGTCGAGCACGTCGCGGTAATCGATGTTGTGCTCGCGCGCGAAGGGGAACACACGCCCGCCGTGTTTTACAGAAGCCACAGTGCCACCACGATATAAGAAAACGCTGAAACTAAGTACAAGAGCAGACGCACTTGCGAAAATCGGCGCCACTCCAAAGTTTCCAATGGATCGCCCAGAAAGGGCTTCTGGACCGGTTGGCCGAAGTAGTAATTCAATCCTCCAAGCTGAACACCAAGCGCGCCCGCAAGAGCCGCTTCGGGATAACCGGCGTTGGGTGAGGGTTGCAAGTGCGCATCCCGAAAGACGGCACGAATGGCACTGCGCCATCGCAGGCGGACGATAGCCGCGCCGATGACGATCAGGCCCGCAGTGATGCGCGCCGGAACGAAGTTGGCAACGTCGTCGAGACGGGCGGCAGCCCAACCAAAACGAATGTACCGGTCGTTCTTGTAGCCGACCATCGAGTCCAGCGTGTTGATAGCCTTGTACGCAACCATGCCGGGAACGCCGAGTATTGCGAGATAGAACAAAGGAGCGACAATCGCGTCACTCATGTTTTCCGCGACCGTCTCAAACACCGCTCGGGTGATGTCGGTTTCGCCGAGATTTTTCGTGTCGCGGCCGACAAGGTTGCCGACGAGTGTGCGAGCTTGTTCGAGATTGCCCTTGCGGAGGGCGTTGATGACCTTGTTCGATTCTTGATCCAGGCTCCTCACCGCGAGACAAGTGAAGATCCAGTAGACGGCCGCCCATGGCAGAGTCGCCATCACAACGGCGATCACGATGACTAAAACGGCGCCAACGAGAATGCAACCCGCCAACTTCTCGTACGGAATCTTGCGAAGCAGCCGCTCGAGAGTTTGGATGAGCAAACCGATTCCTCGTACCGGATGGGGCAGCCATCGCGGATCTCCGAGCAGGAGATCCAGCAGCGCTCCGAGGCTCAATGCGTAAATCATGATTGAGCCGCGTAGCGGCGGCACAATTCCAACCAACCACTCCGTCTGCGCGAGTTAGGGTCGCTTCGCGAAAGCTTCTTGGTCGCGCAGCCTCCCCTCCTTATCCAAGGAGGGGAATATCGTCTCTGCTGTGGTCTTTGCGTTGAGCAAAAGCCCGCGCCCGCGGCTAAAGTTGTTCCGCCGCTACCCGGCTGGCGGCTTGATAAGCCCATATATCCCTTCCAAATCCAAATGCTCGCGGGCGACGTCAGCAAGCCGGTCGTATTCGTCCTCTTTCGAAGACGTCGCGCCGTCTGGCCGCCACTCCATTTGTCGGCCTTCAGCCACTATCGTTAAAAACTTCATCGTGAACTCTGGATTCTCAAACAACCCATGAAAGTACGTGCCGGCAACACGGCCCGAAACGGCGCCGTCCATTGTGCCGTCATCTTTAATGACGAACGGATCCAAAGCGCGGATCTGATCCGTTCGACCCATGTGGATCTCGTAACCCGCGACGTCCGGCCCCAGATACGAACGGCCCCTCGATTGAACCGTTACCTTATTCGCTTCAAGCTGGGTTTCGATGGGAAGCAGATCCACACCTGCTTCCGCGCCACCTTCTTCCACGCCGAGCGGGTCGCAGACCCGCCGTCCCAGCATTTGATATCCACCGCAGATTCCCAAAACCCACCCGCCGCGCTCCAAGGTTTCATGGAGGACCTTCTTGAATCCGGCGTTAACCAGCCATCGCAGATCGGCGATCGTGTTTTTCGTTCCTGGAATAATCACGAGATCCGGCTGGCGTACCGCATCGGGCTTAGTCAGATATTCCAGGGTCACGCCCGGAATTGCTTGTAGCGGATTGAAGTCCGTGTAATTGGAAATGTGCGGCAATCGAATCACACTCACTCGGAACGATCCAGCCACAGCGCGATGATCTTCCAATGAGACGCTGTCCTCTTGATCGATCCGCAAGGATTCGATGTATGGCAGAACACCCATGCACGGCCGCCCCGTTTGCTTTTCCAAGAACGGCGGCCCATCTGCAAACAGTCGTGGATCGCCCCGAAAGCGATTGATGATGAATCCTTGAACGGAGTCCTTCTCTGCCTCATCGAGCAGCGCGAACGTTCCAACAATCGAAGCAAACACGCCGCCTCGATCGATATCCGCGACGAGCAGTGCGCGTGCGCCGACGGCTTTGGCAAACGGCAGGTTCACAATGTCGCGGTCTTTCAGATTGATTTCCGCTGCGCTGCCTGCGCCTTCCAGGATGATCACGTCGAACTTTGAAGCGAGGCGATGAAAGCTTTCGAGCGCTTTCTCGAAGAAGAAGGGTTTTTGTTCGTAGTATTCCGCGGCGGTCATCGTTTCATAAACACGACCGTGCAGGACTACTTGAATTAGCCGGTTACTCGTCGGCTTCAGCAGGATCGGATTCATGTCGCACTCGGGCTCGATTCCCGCAGCTTCGGCTTGTACCACTTGAGCGCGTCCGATTTCGTTGCCATCGGCGCAGACGAAAGAATTCAGCGCCATGTTCTGGGCCTTGAATGGCGCGACTCGGACGCCGCGCTGCATCAACGTCCGGCATAGAGCGGTGACGACGATGCTCTTGCCCACGTGGGAAGCCGTCCCCACGATCATCAATGAACCTTTCATGGCCGCCAATTCCGCGAATTACGCAAATTAATTCGTGTAATTTGCGTAATTGGCGGCCTCATCGGTGCCCCCATCGAACGTTCAAGCCAACCAGCGCGTTCCGAGGCAGCGAGCTATACCCCAGAACCTCTTCATATTGCCGGTTCAAAAGATTCTCGATGCGTGCAATCAAGTCGATGGAGGGCCGGAGGGCGTAGCTTCCACCAACGTCGACCTTCTGATATCCCGGATTCCGCACGACACCAAAGCCGACTCCATCGGAATCTTGCCGCTCGCCCACGAATGTTGTGTTGAAGTTCACGAAGCCACGACGGAATATCGCAGTGACATCGACTGCACCGGCATGCCGCGGCCGTCTCGGAAGCTCCTGTCCAATACCCGTTGACGCGCTCAGCGGTGACGCCGCCGCCGTGACGCGCGTATCCAGAAATGTGTACTGCCCGCGCACCCGTAGCCATGCAATGCGCAGACGCGCGCTCGACTCGAGACCGCGCGCGCGGCTGCCTTCGAGATTGATCCACGTTCCTGGCTGGGGCGCCGGGAAAGAGACAAATACGATCAGATCTCGAAATCGGTTGTCGAAGGCGGTCTCCTCCACAACGAGCGTTGAACCGATCAATTGTTGCTCGATCCCCGCCTCGAAGCTGCGCGAACGTTCGGGGCGAAGATCGCGATTTCCGACGAATGCCGGATCATTCGCAAAGTTCTGGAGAAAACTAGGTTCCGATATTCCCGTACCGCCGCTGGCTTTAAAACGGGTGGAGGGCGTAACGATGTACGATGCTGCAAAACGTGGAGTCGCCTTCGTCTGAAACACCGAATTGTGTTCGATTCGCAAACTCTCCGTAAGGAACAGCCGGCCGCCGATGCTATGTTGATGATTCGCGAAAGCTCCATGATTGTTTCGAAGCGGCGGCGCAACGTTGGAAACACCGCGCTCCTGTTCGAGGTCATAGCCGAACGCGACAGAATTGCTCGAAGAATAATTCCAAATGCCTTGATACTCCGCTGTCCGCCTCTGTGTGATCTGTTTCGTTGTGCCGGCCGCACTCAAACGTACTGACCGGCGCACCAGACGCGCATTCGCGGGAATGACATAATTTGCTGCCGCAAGGTCGGCCGTGGAAAGGAACTGCACCAGGCGGACACCCGCAGCGCCACGCGCTCCCGCCGTTCCCGTCACGATGGCGCCGATATCAAATGGGCCTTGTGCCAAGTTGTCCTGGAAGTAATCTCGAAAACGGGTAAAGCCCAGTTGAATGCGCTCCGAAAAGCGCCCATCGGTTCTTTCATATCTGGCGCCGCCGATGATGTTGGTGCCGGCGCGATATGCGTCCGAATCCAACAACCCATACGCCACGCGATTCGGTACGCCGACGCGGCTGCCGATCGTTCGCAGCGTCAGCCGCAGTTGAGATTTTTCATTCAGGTGGTAACCGGCGTTCGCCGAAAGCGTAAGGTTTCGATACGCATCATTTGTATATACGCCATCGGTTTGAAGCCGTTCGGCTCCGAGCGAGTAATCGATTGCCTTGACCATTCCGGAAATTCCGGTGCGATAACGATACGTCGCGAGATTGCCGCCTTCGAACGAGCCGAAGCCGCTGGCGACACCGTCTTCTGCTGTGCCCTGACGGCTCACCACCTGAATGACGGAAGCCGCAGCATTCGACCCGTAGCTGGCGCTCTGCGGTCCGCGTACCACTTCAACACGGTCGACATTGGTAGCGTTGAAATGCGCGAAGTTGAAATCGCCGCCGGGTTCGTTTACCTGCACACCGTCGATCAACAGCAAGTTCGCGTTCTTCCCGCCGCCGCGTGTGTAGATGCTCGTCGTGCCGCCGCGACGGTTGGTGTTTGCGACAGCAAGACCAGGAATATCACGCAACAATTCGTAGATGGGCGAAGACTGTTGACGGGCGATTTCGTTACTGTCGATGACGTTTGCGGAAACGCCGAGCATATTCAAGGGCGTCTCCACTCGCGTCGTCGTGACGATGACGTCCTCCGAATGCGGCGCCACTCGCAGCGTCAACTTCAGGATATCCGACGGAAGTTCGATGGGAGAGGAGTAGACCGTGAATCCATTCGCAGAGACGCGCAGAGCGTACGTGCCGGCGGGCGCTCCATCGAATGCAAAGCTGCCGGTGTCGTCTGTGGTTGTCGTTCGGGAAAAATCCGTTCGAGAAATTTCCACCCGCGCCCCGCTGACGAACGCACCGGTCGGATCGACGATGGTGCCGCGAAGAGTGTCAGCGGGAGAGACGAGAAGAAAAAGCAGGAAAGCGAGAATTGTCATGATCCTTTCCCCCTCGGAAAAGAGTTCGCTGGTTTACGCTGAACCGGTCTCCTGACTTGCGGCGTTCGTCTGAGCATTAGCCTTCCCACCTCAGTTGTCCCGAGGCAGTGACCAATGCCAACTCAATACTGGCCGCTTACAGTTGCGGGGCAGTGACGGATTCTCACCGTCTTCCCGTGCATTCAGCGTCGAATTTAAAAATCGATACCTTTCTGGGCGGGTATGCCGCTGCGGTACGGATGCTTGATTTCCCGCATTTCCGTCACGCAATCGGCAATCGCAATGATTTCTTCCGGCGCATTGCGTCCTGTCAGTACCACATGAACGTGCGGCGGACGCGTTTTCAATGTCCGGATGACGTCATCAACAGCGACGTAACCGTAGCCCAGCACGTAATTGATCTCGTCGAGAATAATCAAATCGTAATGACCGGACAATATCTTTTCCGATGCCACGCGCCACGCATCGCGCATCATCGCTTTGTCTTCTTCGATGTTCTTGCTCTCCCAGGTGAAACCTTTTCCCATAGGCACAAGTTCTAACCCGAGACGTTCGGCGGCCTGCATTTCACCGGTCTTCCACTTGCCTTTGATGAATTGGATGATCGAAACCGTCAGGCCTTGGCCGATCGCCCGCAACGCCACACCGAACGCAGCTGTGGACTTGCCTTTACCGTTCCCTGTGTTGATTAGAAGCAATCCTCGAGGTGTCATGATTTCCTGTTCAGTTTCAAAACGTGGATCGAGCCGTTAGCCGGCACATAGCTACTGTGATCCAAATAACGCCCACCGCTGACGATCGAGAGGAACGTTTGAATCACGACACCGTGAGAAACGCAAAGGATTGTCTTCCCTTGAATCGTCTGCAAGAAATTTTCCACCCGCGCGCGAACGTCTGCGGCCGATTCACCTCCGGGCGGCGTGAACAGCTGTGGTTCGGTGTTCGAGCGATTCCATTCATCAGGCCATTGCTCGGCAATGTCGCGCTTGGTTTTGCCCTGCCAGGAGCCGTGATGAATTTCGGTCAGCCGCGGATCGCACCGCACTGGAATATCCCGCGCGATAATCTGCGCAGTTTCGAGCGCTCGCCGCAGAGGACTCGAATAGACCGCGTCAAAATCGAATTTTGCGAGTTCTCGCTTTAGCATTTCCGCTTGAGATCGTCCTGCCTCGTTGAGCTTAATGTCGAGCTGACCTTGAAATCGTTCTTCACGATTCCAATCGGTCTCGCCGTGCCGCACGAGGATCATCGTTTGGATGCGTTCGTTCATTGTCTTCATCGACTCGAAAATCCGGCATTAAGTGTAGCCGGTTTCTTGGCCGAAGCGGCCGTCATAGACCACCGCTAGAGCACTGAGCTAACATTGCTCGCGCATGAAACTTGTCTTCTGGGTATTTGTCATTCTGCAGGGCGCCGGGGCGCAAAGTCCCGCATCGCAGAAACCCCCGCAAACAGTGAGACCGCAAACGTATTCAGCGCAACTGATCCGCACGGGAGAAGGCCGTTTCACAGCGGAGTGCGGATTTTGTCATGGTCGCGATGCCACTGGGGGTGAGACCGGGTCGGACCTCACGCGCTCGACGCTGGTTGCAGAGGATTTCCGGGGCGACAAGATTGGACCGTTCCTTCGCTCGGGCCGCGTGGACAAAGGCATGCCCGCGTTTACTCTCAGTACCGCGGATACCGACGGGATCGTTGCCTTCATTCACGATCAGAAAACAAAAATGGAATCGGTTGGCGGCGGACGACGCGGCGTCGATCCAGAAGACCTCAGTACGGGAAATGCGGAAGCGGGTCGAGCGTATTTCAACGGCACGGGAAACTGCTCGACATGTCATTCTCCGTCGGGCGATTTAGCCGGCATCGGAAGCCGGCTTCGCGGACTTCCGTTACTGCAGCGGATGTTGAACCCCATGGCTACCAAGCCAGCGAAGGTGACTGTCACGTTATCTTCGGGAGAAATGATTTCGGGTCCGCTGGCTGCGCGCGACGAATTCACGATTGCGATCATCGATGCCGGCGGATCCAGAAAAAGCTGGCCTGTCACCGACGTTAAGTTCACGGTCGATGATCCGATATCGGCTCACTTCGAACAACTCGGCAAATATACCGATGACGACATGCACAACGTTTATGCGTACCTTCAGAGTTTGCGTTAGCGCAATCGCGGCCCTCTGTCTCTCGTTATCCGCCGGCGCCCAGGTGAAACCGCCGACGGACAGCTGGCCCACCTATCACGGTGACTACTCGGGCCAACGCCACAGCCCGTTGGCGCAGATCACGCCGGAAAACGTGAATCAATTGGCGCAGGTCTGGCGGTTTCAAACGGGACAGAACCAGCAGATCAAAGCGACGCCGATCCTCGTCAATGGCGTGATCTACATCAGCACGCCGGACAATCTCTGGGCCGTCGATGCGCGCACTGGACGCGAGCTGTGGCATTTCACGGGTCCGAAGAACAATGCGTTTCACATCGGGCATCGGGGCGTTGCCGTGTACAAAGACTCGGTATACCTGACGACGCCGGACGCACACTTGATCGCGCTGAACGCGAAAGACGGCAGTGTTCGCTGGAATGTCGTCATCGCGGATTCCAACAAGGGCTACTGGTCGACGAACGCCCCGCTGATTGTGGGCAATCATGTGATGGTTGGCGTTTCAGGCGATTTCGATAACTTGCCGGGACAGCTCAAGTCGATCGATGCGGACACCGGTAAGACACAGTGGATTTTCTACAGCACTCCACCTCCGGGAGCATCGGAGCCGCCGAGCGGTGGAGCGACCGGCGGCCAGATGTGGATGACCGGAACCTACGATCCCGAATTGGATCTTGTATACGTCGGCACCGGTAATCCGACTCCGGTACTCAACGGACCTGTGCGGCCCGGTGACAATCCATGGACCTGCAGCATCGTTGCGCTCAAGCCGGATACGGGCAAACTGGTTTGGGGTTTTCAGGCTTCACCCCACGATACGCATGACTGGGATGCCGCCGAAGTTCCCGTGCTCGTCGATGGGAATTTCAACGGCACGCCGCGGAAGATGCTCATGCAGGCGTCGCGCAACGGTTACTTCTTCGTGCTCGATCGCACGAACGGCAAGAATCTCCTGACCGCTCCATTCGCAACGGTGAATTGGGCGAAAGGCATCGACGAACTGGGTCGCCCGATTCCCGATCCCAACAAAGAGCCGGCTCGCGACGGAAGGCTGGTCGCGCCGAACGAGAACGGCGCTACGAATTACCGGTCGCCAAGCTTCGATGCCAAGACCGGGCTATTTATCGTGAGCGCGCAGGACGGTTACGGCATTTATTTCTTCAAGCCGGAGCATGGCGAATACGGCTGGGCGGGCGCCGACTACAACCTTACCGGCAAAGCTTTCCTCAGGGCGATCGATTATCAAACCGGGAAAATCAAATGGAATCACCCGATCGGTGATGGCGCAGCGGGCGCGGGAGTGTTGACGACCGATTCGGGAATCGTTTTTACCGGCGATGTGCCGGGTAATGCCATGGCCGTGCGCACGAGTGATGGAACGACGTTGTGGCATGCGTCGACCGGACGAATGGGAAATGCGCCGATTACATTCCAAATGGACGGCCGACAATTCGTACTTTTCGGAGGCGGAAGCTCGTTGTACGCCTACGCGCTTCCAGAAGGGAGTGTGAAATGAACAACGCACAAAGAGTCGGATTGGGGCGAAATTACTCCCCTCCTCGTGAGGAGGGGTGGCTGCGCGAAGCGCAGACCGGGTGGTGGCTCACAAGCCCTGTTCAACCTGGCAGTGTGAGCCACCACGCCGGCGTCGCTTCGCTCCGGCTTCCCCTCCTCACGAGGAGGGGAATAATTTCCATTCTCGGACTCGTAGGCGTACTTCTACTCGCGGCGATCGCTACACGAGCGGGCGGCCCGGCGCGCATCATGATTCTCGATGGCGAAAGCGGTGGTCCCTACCATCAATGGCAGCTCGTCACCGCCGTGCTCAAGAAGCAGCTCGAAGAAACCGGACTATTTCAAATCGATGTGGTCACTGCACCGCCTGCGGGCGGAGACTTCAGCCGGTTCCGGCCGGACTTCACCAAGTATCAGGCCATCGTCTTCAACTACGATGCTCCCGATGAGCGATGGCCGGCGGAAGTGAAGTCGGGGTTCGAGCAATACATTTCCGGTGGTGGCGGTTTCGTGAGCGTGCACGCGGCCGATAATGCATTTCCGGGGTGGACTGCTTTCAATGAAATGATCGGTGTGGGCGGCTGGCGAGGACGTGCGGAGAAAGCGGGTCCTTTCTGGTATGTGAAAGACGGCAAGCTCGTTTCCGATAATTCGCCCGGCGGTGCTGGTAGTCATGGACGGCGAACACCGTTCCAATTGACCGTGCGCCAGAATCATCCGATCACGAAGGGATTACCGGCGACCTGGATGCATCAAGGCGACGAGTTGTATGCGCGGCTTCGTGGTCCCGGCAAGAACATGACGGTGCTCGCAACCGCCTTCTCCGATCCCGCCAACGCGGGGACGGGGCACGACGAGCCAATGCTCATGGTGCTCAATTACGGCAAGGGCCGAGTCTTTCACACCACGCTCGGCCACGACGTGAATGCCTTGAGCTCCGTCGATTTCGTTGTGACGTTCCAACGCGGGACGGAGTGGGCAGCAACCGGCGCGGTTACGCAGAAAGTGCCGCAGGATTTCCCAACGGCGAATGTGGTCAGCTACCGCGCTGACATCGCGTCGATGGATCCTCGGTATAAGAACGGCCTGAACCCGCTGGATAGTGGCAAGTGATTATGAGAGGAACGGCGGCTAAGGCCTTACTCTGTGTCTCTCTGGTTGCTGCCGTACTCACCACAGAGCCACACAGTAAGGCTTACGCCGAAACCGGTCGCGATGCATGGCTGCGCTATGCCCCTCTAGACGAACCCGCGGCGCAACAATATCGTGCGGCGATCCCGTCATCAATCGCGGTTCTCGGCGGCGAAGTCCTCGAGCAGACCGCCCAACAGGAATTGATCCGCGGAATTCGCGGAATGCTCGGACGTACCTTTCGCGTCGAGCCGCGGCCGCCGGCAGACTCCGCCATCATTCTCGGAACATCGGACGAATTCCGACGCCTGGCTCCCCAATTTGCGATCACGGCCAATCTGTCGTCCGACGCTTATTTGTTGAAGATGGCGCGCGTCAACGGCACGCGTTACATCTTGATCGCTGGAGGCGATGCGCGGGGTGTCCTTTACGGCGCATTCGGACTGCTTCGCAAAGTTGCGCTCGGCGAACCCATTACCGACCTCGACGATAAGCAGACGCCGGCAGTTCCGATCCGCTGGGTCAACGAATGGAATAACCTGAACGGCACGATCGAACGCGGTTACGGAGGACCATCCATCTTTTGGGAGAATGGACGCGCTAGAGATGACCTCAGCCGCGTCAGTGAGTACGGGCGAATGCTGGCGTCGCTCGGAATCAACGGCTGCTCCATCAATAATGTCAACGCGGATCCGCGAGTGCTCAGTTCCGACATGGTCCCGCAGGTCGCGCGCATTGCGGACGCGCTGCGTCCCTGGGGCGTGAAAGTCGCGATAGCCGTGGACTTCGGAAGTCCGAAGACGCTTGGTGGTCTCGACACATTCGACCCACTCGATCCTTCCGTCGCGGCTTGGTGGAAATCGAAAGTCGACGACATCTATCGAGCCGTTCCAGACTTCGGCGGCTTCGTTCTGAAGGCAGATTCGGAAGGCCGCGTCGGTCCGTCCACCTATGGACGAACGCATGCCGACGCTGCGAATGTCGTCGCCCGAGCGCTGAAACCGCGTGGCGGCGTGATCTTTTATCGCGGGTTCGTGTACGACCACCACATGGATTGGGAAAATCCGAAAAATGATCGTGCCCGCGCTGCCTACGACAATTTCCACGACCTCGACGGCAAGTTCGACGACAACGTCATCATTCAAATCAAAAACGGTCCGATCGATTTTCAGGTTCGAGAGCCGGCATCTCCGCTATTCGGCGCCTTGGACAAGACACGTGAGTCGATCGAGCTGCAAATCACACAGGAGTACTTTGGTCAGTCGCGCCATCTGGTGTTTCTAGTCCCGATGTGGAAGGAGACGCTCGATTTCGACATGCGCATTCGCGATCGCAGCACGCCGGTAAAGAAAGTCGTCGGCGCGGTAGTCGGCGTATCCAACGTCGGAATGGACGAGAACTGGTACGGCAATCACATGTCGCAGGCGAATCTGTATGGCTTTGGACGGCTGGCATGGAATGCGGATCTCAGCTCGAAGCAGATTATCGACGAGTGGACGCGGTTGACGTTTGGGGCCGATCCGGTTGTTGCGAAGACCATCGTCGACATGCAGCTCACGTCGTGGCGAACGTTTGAGAATTACACGGGGCCGCTTGGACTGCAGACGCTGACGGACATTGTCGGCAACCACTACGGCGTCGCTGTTGAAGCGTCGGAGCGCAATGGCTGGGGCCAATGGCATAAGGCCGATTCAAACGGCGTCGGGTTCGACCGGACTGTCGCGACCGGCACCGGATTTCTCGGTCAGTATTCGCCGGCTGTGACGAGGCTCTATGAGGCGCTGGAGAATTGTCCCGACGATCTCGTGCTGTTCATGCATCACGTGCCGTACACGCAAAAGCTTCACTCCGGCAAGACCGTGATTCAGTTTATTTATGACTCGCACTATGAGGGCGCTGAAACGGTCGCACGATACGCCAGGGAATGGAAGGTGCTGAGCGGAAGAGTCGATGAGCGTCGATATCAGGAGGTGCTTTCCCAATTGGATTATCAGGCCGGCCAGGCGATTGTGTGGCGGGATGCTGTGAATAACTGGTTCTTTAAAGAATCGTCCATCGCGGATTCGAAAGGGCGCGTCGGCCATCACTCCGGCAGAATCGAAGCCGAGTCGATGAAGTTGACGGGTTATTCCGCAAAGCCGGTCACGCCGTGGGAATCCGCATCGGGAGCGACCGCCGTCGAATGCGCGGAGGCAAAGTGTAGTGTTGCTGTTACCTACGATGCCGAGCCCGGCTGGCGCGATCTCGTTGTGCAGTATTTCGATCAGCAGGATGGCGTTTCGAGGTTTCGTGTGTGGGTGGGAAGCCAGCTCGTCGATGAGTGGACCGCAGCGGACCGGTTGCCGACTCGAAGAGTCGATAGCTCGTCGTCATCGCGCCGCACGATTCGCGGATTGGCATTGCGACGAGGAGATGAAATCCGGATTGAAGGGATTCCGGAAGGCCGGGAGACCGCGGCACTGGACTACCTAGAAATCAATTAACTGTAGGGGCGGTCTATGACCGCCCTGGGCGCTCATAGAGCGCCCCTACAGTGGCGGGGTAGAGCTTGCGATAGATCTCGTGCCCCCCCGCATAAAACTTCCGTTCTTCCTCCCGCGGCTCCACCACACGAACTTCGCGAATGACCGCGCTACACACCTCTCGCACGGATGAATACTCGCCCGTCCCGACCATCGCCAGCAGTGCGGCGCCATAAGCCGAGCCTTCCTGGTTTTCAAGGATCGATACCGGCTTACCGAAAACATCCGCCAGCATCTGCTGCCAGAATGTGCTGCGCGCGCCCCCGCCGGAGAGGCGCACCGAGCGAACGGGCACACGCATTTCCTCGATGATATCCAGGCAATCTTTCTGGCTATACGACACACCTTCGAGAAGCGCTCGAATCAGGTCGGCTCGTGTATGTTTTGCGGTGAGCCCGATCCATCCACCTCGCGCAGACGCGTCGAGGTGCGGTGTGCGTTCGCCCATTAAATAAGGCAGCCAGAAGAGTCCCTGCGAACCGGCTGGTGCAGTTGCCGCTTCGGCAGTGAGCGCATCATAGGCAGTACCGGGCGCCAGATTGTTTCGAAACCACTGCAGGCTCAAACCGGCACCCTGCGTCACACCCATCACATGCCATGCATTCTCGACGGCATGGCAGAACGTGTGAACGCGGCCGCCCTGATCGTATGCGGGACTTTCCATATGAGCGAACACGACTCCGGAAGTTCCGAGCGTGCACGACACGGTGCCCGATTCCACGATTCCATTGCCGACGGCGCTGGCTGCCTGATCTCCACCACCGGCGACCACAGGCGTGCCTTCCTTGAGACCCGTCGCCATTGCGCCGGATCGTGAAACGCGGCCTGTGATCTGACGCGATTCCAATACGCCCGGCAGAAGCGATTCGCGCAGGCCAAGGTGGTCGATGATTTCGTGCGACCAGCGCCGATGAACAACATCGAAGAAAGATGTCCCCGACGCATCCGATACATCGGTTGCGTGATCACCGGTCAGGCAGAAGCGGATGTAGTCCTTCGGGAGTAGCACCTTGCGAAGCGCGTCGAAGTGTCCTCGCTCGTTGTCCCGTACCCAAAGGAGTTTGGGCAGAGTGAAGCCTGTGAGTACGGGATTCGCCGTCCAGGCCAGCACGGCGTCCCGCCCGACAGATTTGTTAATGCTATCGACTTGTGCTTGGCTTCGCTGATCGCACCAGATTAAGGCCGGCCGAATCACGCGGTCTGAAGAGTCGAGCATGACCAGGCCGTGCATCTGGCCGGAAAATCCGATGCCGCGCACATCCGCGCCTGTGATGTGGGCTTGCGCCAGCACTCCGCGGATCGCCTCCCGGCCGGCGTCCCACCAATTTTCCGGCCGCTGCTCGGCCCATAGCGGGCGATCCATTCGCATGTCTTCGTGTGGAGTAGTGAACGCGTGGACGACTTTGCCTTGCGCATTCACCAACAGCGCGCGAGTACCGCCGGTGCCGACGTCGATGCCGAGCCAATACGTCATGCAAAGTAGGTGCGGCCGCGATGCATACCCAGCAGCAGTTGCACCAGTCGATGCGGAATCAGTTCATGGAGCGTGAGCAGTTCTTTGTTCGCTTCGGCAATCGCTGCGGCATCCGTGCCCGCTTTGATCCCTGAGCCGGCTTGCAGGGCAGCCGTGGCTTCGCGAATGACGGGGTCTTCGAGCGCTTCACCGGCAAGCTCCCACAACGTGATGAAGCGATCGACCGCATTGGGAAAGCTGACCGCAAAAACGCCGTAATTGCTCGTCGTTCGCAGCGGCTTGAAATCGAGGTTGAACGGACCGTTGAAGTTGTTCGCGCGCAATAGCATCAGAACGCTCAGCCAGTCGAGCGGGTTCACGAGACCAATGGCAATATCGACGTCGTGTTTCAGCCGGTATCCATCGTTGATGTCGACGTGCCATAGCTTGCCGGCCAACAGGGCTCGAGCCAGCGCCGCCCGCGGCGCGCCGCCCCACATGAGTTCATGCAGATACTCGGGATTAAGGCCGACCATTTCGGGATGCGTCAGAGCGCCCGAGGCAATAAAAGCAAGCATACTGTCGCTCGTCGGTAGAAGGATCTCCGCCTGCGGCTCGAACGGCTTCGCTTCGAGACAGTGCTTGAGCGTCGGGCGATTCTTCTGTTTCGCGACTTCGATATCCCGTTCACATGCTGCATTCAGAGCATCGGCATACCAACGCAAGCTTTGAATTTCATCAATCGATCCCTGCACCGAGTAGCCAAGAGAACCCGGCCAGTAGACGGCATAGCGCGCGCCAAGTTCGTGCCCAATGTCTACGGTGTTGCGGACGCGGAACGCCGCATACTCGCGGACTTCGGGTGACTCTGCTGCGGGACCCGCGGCAAACACCGGGTTATAGAACGTTTCCGTCGTCACCATCGAACACTTTACGCCGTGAGTTTCGAGTGTCCCTCGGATCTTCCCGACGATCTCATCCTGCTGAGAAGTGCCAAGGGCGGCAGTCGGAATCACGTCGCTGTCGTGCGTCGTCCAGTGGCCGATGCCGATCTTGCCGAATTCGCGAATCACGTCTTCGAATGTAATCGGTTCGCGGGTCGGAGCATAGAACAGCGCCTGCCCTTGATATGCGGCCGCCCATTGCGGCCCGCTGATGAAATATTTGCGCCGGATTTCCGGACTGTAGGCGCCGCCGCACATTTTGGTGAGACGGTCGACAAGCGAGCGTTGTTGATTCGGAGGTATAGGTTGCATGGCGAGTAAATTACCAGATGCGTTTGGAGAGGACAAACAGCACGGTGTTCGATAACCGTGAAATTTTTTTTGACCTCAGAAAACGTATCAGAAGCCGCTCCGTATGTACCGCCGAAAACTCAGATCTGTTCTTAAGCCTCAAAAAAAGACTATTGCCGCTGAGTGCTTTTCAATCCTGTCAAGAACTCGCCCTCTCGGAATCGTTCGTAGTCATGAGCGGCGTATCCACAAAAGTGTGAGTTGTAAGGGTGCTAATGAGCTTCTGGAAGCAGCCGAAAAGAAAGGCGTGAAGAATCGAGAATCTGGAATCACCTTGATCGAGACGCTGATGGCAGCGGTCATTCTGCTCGTTGGATCCTTGAGTATGGTCACGCTGCTGATCGGATCGATCGCCACCAACTCACGAAACAAGATGGACAGCACGCAGGCGATGCTGGCGACGTCGATCCTGGAGCAAATCAATTCCACATTCGTTGGGGCCGGAACTTCGACGCTGGTGGACTGCGCAGGCAACACATGGACCATCAACACGGGAACGCCCAGCGACGGATCTTCGGGTGCCGCGTTGAACGGCGCGAATATTAATTATTCCGAAGCGAGCCCGCCAAGCGGTTACTTCATGAATTACGTCGTGAACACGCCGTGCACGAGCACAGGAACGCGGCAAGGTACATACGACGTGCGTTGGCATGTAGACGCTGTCGGCGGAGTCGGCGTGACGAATACATATCTACTCACAGTGGGTGCGCGATTGAAGAATCACGGAGAAGGAAATCAGCTTTTTTCAGCGCCGGTCACGTTGCGAGTGATGTCGGGGAACTAAGTGAACAGTAGCATTACAAAGAGGCGTGAACAGCGAGCACAGGCGGGCGCATCTCTGATCGAATTAATGGTCGTGCTCATTCTGGTTTTGATTGTCACGGGGACACTGTTTCAGGTGATCCACCTCTCCATGGTGCGTGCGTCAACGGAACAAGCCAAGTTGGACATGTTCCAGGAAGCCCGGGAGTTCATGGATCAAATGTCCAGAGATCTGCGCCAGGCCGGATATCCGAGTCCTCGCAATGTTGATGCGTCCGTCCTCACTCAAGATCCCATCATCAATGATCATCACGCCGCCGCAGGAATTATAAAGATCGATTCAGGAGATCTGTGGTTCGAAGGAGATGTGGATGGTACGGGCGTTGTATCGGTTGTTCAATATCACCTCGACACCAGCACGCTGAACGGCTGTCCTTGTCTCAAGCGCAGTCAGCTACCGAAGATAGACGGCTCGCCTTTGACCGGGCAGACGCCCGCCGTTTATCAGATCGAAGTACAGGGAGTTCAGAACACCAATATTTTTTCGGCTTACAACAGCGCAGCAATCGTAGGCCTGCCCATCGACATCGACAGCAGTGCCACGACTATAGCTGCTATCGATACCATACAGGCGATGCTGACTTTGGAATCTCTGACGGTTGATCCACAAACACACAAAAAACCGGTCACGACACTGATCAGCACCGTCAAGCTGAACAATTGTTCGCAAGCCGCAATCGGCTACCAGACGAGCTGCCAGTAGCGAGGGATACACCAATGGATTCACCGACCACGAGAAAAGAGCGCGGCATTGCGATGCTGCTCGTGATGTTTGCGTTGTTACTTCTGAGCGTCATCGGAATGGGAATGATGTATTCGACGAACATGGAGACGTCGATCAATTCCAATTACCGCGATAAGCAGGCGGCCTATTACGCCGCTCTCGCTGGTCTTCAGGAAGCGCGCGATCGTATCCAACCCGCGACCCACAACATTGTTGCGCCAACCGCGTTGCCGACGACGGCAGCTGCAAACATCATCTATGTCGTCGCTAATGCCTCGACCGTTAAACCGTGGGATCCCAGCAATGTTTATTTCGATACGGAACTCTGTCAGGAGAGTGTTCTGAGTTTGACGGGAGCCCTCGGAATTCCATGTACGACGACTGCTTCGGGCACGAGTTGGTATCAGGTCGTTGATGACAGCTTGTCGTCTTCAGCACCGTGGAATTTGGCAAATCCTCTCGATTTGAAGTGGACAAGAATCACGCTAAAGGGAAACAACATGACGCCGGTTGCCGTGAACGGCGACAGCAGCGTGTCTGCCCAGGCTTGCTGGAACGGCGCAAACCAGATGTCGACGCCCACCGGCTACACCACAGGATGCCTGCCCTTCGGCGGGGTGACTTCCGTGACCCTTACTGATCCGGGCACGGGTTACACAACCGCTCCCACCGTCACCCTGAGCGGCGGTGGTGGGACGGGCGCGACCGCGACCGCTGTAATGGCGTCTCACTCAACCATGGACGGCCATGTCTCGTCGATCACCGTCGACGCCCCAGGTACGGCATACACGACGCCTCCGACGGTCACGCTCAGCGGCGGTGGTGGTCACGGCGCCACAGCGGTCCCAACGATGACAGCGGTAACGACGGTGACCGGCTGGGTCAACAGCCTTACGCTGACATCGGGTGGTTCCGGCTACACCAGTGTGCCGACCGTTTCGATCAGTGGAGGTGGCGGTTCGGGCGCAACGGCGATCGCCGACATCTCGACGACTTCAGCTGTGACTTCCATCGTCTTGGATAGCGCAGGAGCGAAGTGCTATCCGGTGGGATCGCCTCCAACCGTTTCGCTGACAGGTGGTGGTGGATCCGGGGCTGCCGCTCACGCGGTGCTCGAGGCCACGCCATCGTGCATCTACAGTTGGAATGCGCCTACCAGTCCAAAATGCTCCAACAAATTAATCGCACCCACTTACGTTCCTGCCGATCAGAAAGCGGGCGTCACCCTGCACCAAGGCAACCAGTCATTTTCTGGAACTCTTTATGTAAAGAACGCGGACGACAAGACGCCGTTGAGCAGCGGTTGTTGCACGGTTGAGAATCCCGGCCACGACCCGACAGGTTACAGCGCAAATTTCACATCATATCTTCAGCTCGGAGTAAGTCCGTGGGCGGACTGCGGCAATATCACAACTACGGTCACCGTGGGATCGCTCTTGCAGTCTGTGGCTCTCGACAGTGGTGGAAGCGGCTACACAGCTCCACCAACGGTTACCTTTGGAACGGGCGCCGGCACCGCCGTGGCCGGGCCGTCGGCGCATACGACGATTACGTCCGGCGCCGTGATCTCGTTGACGCTAACAAACGGTGGGAACGGATACACTTCGAATCCGACCGTCACGATCAGCGGCGGCGGCGGCAGCGGCGCAACGGCGACGGCTACGATTCAGACAAACACGACTACGACTTATACCGTCGGCTCGATCGGTGTGACCAACGGCGGAACGGGATACACATCGGCTCCAACAGTCACGATTTCCGGCGGAGGGGGCTCAGGAGCTGCAGCGACAGCCGTCATTTCCACGATTACGACCACAACATATGAAATCGACCACATCGATGTGACCGCGACCGGTTCCGGTTACACATCGAATCCGACTGTCACACTCGGCGGAGGAGGCGGCTCCGGTGCGACGGCGACATCCGACATCAGTGGAGGAACGAAATTCGGCAAAGTCTGGCTTCTCACGTCATTCGCCCAGACCAAGACAGGCGCGCGTTCGATGTTGCAAATGGAAGTAGCCAGTCCCGTTCTTGGATTTGCGACCGGCGGAGCGCTCACGCTCGATGGCCCCAGTCCAGCTATCGACGCGATGCCGAATTCGAACAACTTCCGAATCCAAGGAGCCGATGCCAATAGTTGTCACGAAACAGCTGATCCGGATCATCCCGCAATCGATGGCTATGACGATCCGAATGCTTCGCCACCGACGAATTCAGTGGAAAGCATCAAGGCTTCTCTTCCGAGGCCGGATCACTATACAGGTTCCGGCGGCACTCCTTCCGTTCAAAATGGCTATGCCTCTCTGGGTGAAACGATGACGACACCCACCGGATTGAAAGCGCTCATCGATGCAGTTCGAGTCGCCCCCGGTGCTCACTATTACAATTCGTCAACTGTCGGTTCATTCAATCCCAGCAGCACGACCAACAGCTCGATCACGTATGTTGACGGAGACCTTAACCTCGGCGGAAACAGCACTGGACGCGGCATCCTGGTCGTAACCGGCACGCTGACCATGCACGGCAATTTCAGCTGGTATGGATTGATGCTCGTCGTTGGAGACGGCAAATATGAGGGTTCCGGCGGCGGTAACGGCGACATCAAAGGAATGCTGCTAGTGGCCAAAATCTGGGACAACTACACCGATCAAAATCTGCTCAACACGGTCGGGTCACCGACGTTCCACTGGAATGGCGGCGGCGGCAACGGCATTCAGTTCGATCACTGCCTGTCTACGAATTTAATGAACGCGGTTCCCTTCACGCCGCCTCCAAGCACGAAACCGTTGAAGATTCTGAGCTTCAAAATGCTGCCGTATTAACAACCACGCCTTTTGCGGTTCTCTCCCCTCTATCCGGCATACAATTGCCGCACGCATTGCGGCAATAAACGGAGGACTGTATGAACAAACGATTACTGACAGCATTTGCTGTCGTGGTGGCCATCAGTGTTGTCGGGCCGAGAGCCGGGTCCGCGCAAACATTCAAGGTGGAAAAATACGATATCAAGGGTGACGGCGGAACAGACTATGTTGCGGTCGAATCTGCCACTGGCCGTGTGTTTGTTTCGCGTGCGAATCACATGATGGTGGTGGAAGGCGCTACTGGCAAAGTACTCGCCGATATCCCGAACACCCCGGGCGTTCACGGGGCCGGAATCGCGACGAAGTACGGCCACGGCTTTACGACGAACGGCGGCGATTCGACCGTAACCATGTTCGATCTGAAGACGCTGGCCGTTCTCAAACAGATCATGGTGAGTCAGGGTGGACTTGACGGCATCATGTTCGATGAGCCGGACGATAAAATCATTCTCACCAATCACAGTCGGCCTGTCGGAACACTCACGGCCATCGATCCGAAGAGCGGAGACATTGTTGCCACTGTTGAGCTTGAAGATAATGCGCCCGAAGGCGCTGCAGCCGACGGTAAGGGCCACATCTTTGTTAACAACGAGACCAAGAACACGATACAGATGATCGATGTCAAGACATGGAAGGCAATAGCCTCCTGGCCGCTTGCGCCCTGCACGGGGCCGACAGGCATTGCCTACGACAAGACTTCGGACCGGATTTTCTCAGGTTGTAACAACACATCCGTTGTCGTTGATCCAAACACGGGAAAAGTCGTGGCGACGATCAAGAATGGCACGCGCGTCGACGCGTTGGGATGGGATCCTTCGAAAAAGCTGATCTACATTCCCAACGGCGGCGAAGGGAATGTCACGGTTGTTCACCAGGATTCACCAGACAAGTACACAGTCGTGGATACGGTCGCGACTTTTGCCGGAGCGAAAACAATCGCCGTGGATCCGGTCACGCACAGTGTCTATCTCTTTCAACCTGAGCGCGGCCCAGCGCCGGCGCCCGCTGCAGGCGCTGCTCCGGCTGCGGGTCCCGGCGGCCGCGGACGTGGCCCCCAAGGTCCAATCGTCGCGGCTTGGTTTGTTGTGATTAAGCAATGAGACCTGGAGTACGTGTGAGGGCGGCAGCGCTGCGACGGGGCAGACAGCCGCCTAGGTCCTTTTCTTAAAGTATTAACTTGATGATAGTACGTAAGATCGGCATTCGAAGTTGGCCTTGAGAAAGACTCATCCGTAATGTAAAGACACGTGCGTACTATAGGTCCGTTCGCTCTGATGAGCCCAGAAAGGATTTCTGATGCCGACGTCACGACGACTTTGTGCCGCAGCCTGCGGTTTACTCCTTGCGTTCCTAGCGGGTTCGGCTGCGCATGCCCAGTCTTCACAAACACAGAATAGCGTCATTATTAATACCCCAAAGCCATACACCAAACTCGCATCGGATATCCAAAAGTTAGGCGGTCGGGTCAAACTGCAGTACGAATACATTGATGCCGTCGCTGCAGATGTCCCCGTCAGCGCCATGCCTGCCCTCATCGGTCTGGTCGGAGAAAATGCCATTTCGAAGGACTCGATCGTTGCAGCTCCAAAAGGCGTGGAGAACTCGCGCAATGTCGTTCCACTCTTCAGTGACAGCGATATCTATACGAGCGTTCCTGTTGGGTCGGCGACTCGAATCTTTCCTGTGGGTTCGAGCGCTAGTGTTCCATCGGAAAAGACGTATGCCCTGAATTTCGCTAATCTCAAAATCCGCGATCTGCACGCGCGAGGATACACGGGGAAGGACATCGTCGTCGCCGTGCTCGATACTGGCGTGCGTCCAGGCTATGCCGGTCTGGATTCGGACGGATCGATCGTTGGAGGCGAAGACCTTGTTGGAGACGGTCTTCCCTACAATAGTCCGATCAACGATCCGCACGGAACATTTGTCGCCGGATTGATTTCAGGCAATGCCAGATTTTCGGTTCCAACGGGAACGTTCGCCGGCTCGATGGATTTGAATTTTCCTGGAGCGTTGGAAACCAGTTCGGCGGGTCGGGCGTTGCCGCTTCTTGGCACAGCTCCCGAAGCCGGCATCTACATGGTGCGCGTAATTGGAAAGCGGACCCCGTCAGGGGGTTTTCCGCCGACGCCCAAATCCAGGATCATGGCTGCCATCGAGCGAGTGATCAAGTTACGGGAAAACTTCGATAGATTCGGTCAATACTCCGCATCGAATCCACAGGGCGGTTTCAATATCAAGGTGTGCAACATGAGTCTTGGCACCTCGACAGTCAATGCGGGGCACGAACCGTTGGAGCAACTCGTCGACAAGCTGCTCGATAAAGATATTCTTCCGGTGATCGCTGCAGGCGACGCAGGACCGTCGTCGTTGACGATCTCGAACCCCGCCACATCACTCAGCGCCTTAGCGGTGGGGGCCACAAATCCAGCTCCCAATGAACGGTTGATCAACGATGTTTTGTTCGATTTCGTGGGCATCGGCGCTTTCGTCCGTCCGACGGATCATTTACAGACGGCATACTTCAGCTCACGCGGTCCCACGGCCGACGGACGTATTTTGCCGGATATTACGGCCGCGGGTTTCGATGTCGTTTCTCAAGGATGCGGCGGGTTGGATGCAGCCGGCAACTGCCTAAATAATTCAAAAAACCTCGATATCGCGAGTGGAACCAGCTTCAGCGCTCCGATCGTTGCTGGAATTGCCGCCACGCTCCGCCAGGCATTCCCTCGCTCCAGCGCATCGCAAATTGCGAAGGCGATCACTTCCACCGGTGATCGTTCGCAGGTGGGGGACCGATCGACCGTATTGGATCAAGGCCGGGGCGTTGTGAACGCGAGTGCCGCGGCGAACTTTCTCCAGTCCGGTAAGATTTCGAACGACCGAGACGACGATTCCGATGATGACCGCAACAAGAATTCACGGGCCGACGCTTCAGTCAAAAACAATATTGAACAAAACACCACGCTAAAGGTCGATCACGGAACGGTCCGGCAAAACTTCAGAGACCTGAAGCCGGGCCAGCGGGCCGAGATCCTGTACGAGGTTGAAGATAAAACGGCCGAGGTCGATATCGATTTCACCGTGAAGTTGGGCGCGGATCAAAACCTGATATATGGCGACGATCTCTATGTCTTCATTCACACTGCGAAGACATCATCCGGCGGCGTCGGAGATTATTTCGCCCGAGACCTTTTTATTAGAGATCAGCCTACGGTCACCACAATTCCCATTGTTGACCCTGAGCCCGGCATTATGCGGATCACCATGTTGGGTGATTTCACCAATGCGAGCAATGTTTCGGTGGACGTCCGAGTTACGTCGAGAAAAGAATCGCTTCCAAAGACAACTGTCGATGGGACTATCAGACAAGGCGAGAGTTTGGTTTTCCCGATAGACATTCCCTCGGGCATTTCCGAAGCTGTCTTTCAACTGAAATGGGATGGCGATTGGTCGCACTACCCGACGAATGACCTCGACATGTATCTTTTCGATCCCACCGGCAGCGTGATTCTAGGCCTTGGTGGGGCTACGCTCCGAGACCCAGAACAGGTCATTATTGCGAAGCCCAAGGCTGGTACGTGGTTCGTCAATATCCAAGGCTTTGCCGTTCCAACAAAGAAGGACAACTTTGATCTCAGCATTACGCTCGACGGAAAGCGAGTGGTGCTCAAGCCGTCACAGCGGTAGGGCTTCTGCGCTCAAATCGTTTTGATCAGTCCTTGCCGAAGAGCGAAGCGGATCAGTTCCGTCGTGGTCCGCAAGCCTAATTTGTCCATGATGTGTTGACGATGCGTGTGGACGGTCTTCGGGCTGACGAATAGAGAAGTAGCTACTTCGCCTGTCGACTTGCCTTCGGCCAGCAGTAGAAATACTTCGCGCTCACGCACAGTCAGAATCTCCAGAGGGCGCGGTGGCACTCCCCTCGAGCCAGACTGTGAGGGCTCCACGAGTCGTTTCGAGACACTCGACGAGAAGACCGTGCCGCCAAGCATGACCGTACGAACCGCAGAGATCAGTTCACGATCGAGAGAGTCCTTCGCCAGATAGCCGCAGGCTCCTGCCGACACGGCTTCCGAAATAACTTCGTATTCAATGTGAACGCTGAGGACGAGCACGCGCGAAGGAAGTGACTTAACGATCTGCCGAAGACTTTCAATGCCGTCTTGTTCCGGCATGGAGATGTCCATGATCACGATGTCCGGCGTTAATTGCTTGGCGCGTTTGACGGCATCCACGCCGGTGGCTGCTTCTCCTACAACCGTGATGTCCTCTTCCGCTTCGAGAATTCGGCGCAATCCTTGCCGGAGTATCGTGTGATCATCCGCGATAAGTACCTTTATTTTTTCCTTTGTCATGAGCTTCTTTCGGTAAATAGGGAACTATCATTTCCACGACGGTTCCCTGACCATCGGCCGTACTGACACGGAACGCTCCGCCCACGTCGGCCATCCGTTGCCGGATGGTCCAGAATCCCGAACTCATCATTCGAGAATTGGAGTTGTAGAGGGAGCGTGGATCAAAGCCCTTTCCGTTATCTTCGACCGTGGCTCGGACTTCCTTCCGGCCAAACGAAATACCCACAAGCAATCGTGTGGGGTCTGCATGGCGAATCGCGTTGTTCAAGGCTTCCTGGCAGCAGCGATATAACGCGATTTCGATTTCTTTCCCAAGCCGCGCGGGCTTGCCGCGTGTGTTGCACTGAATATCGATATCGCATACGCGCGACACCCCGCGTACGAGCTCTTTGACAGCTGCACTCAAGCCAAGCGTGTCTAGGATCCGCGGGTAGAGCGTGTGGGACAGATCACGAATCTTGTCGAGCATCACACCAACGTCGTGGCGCGATGTCGCAAGCTCCCGAATCACTTCGGAAGGTTTTTTGTTGTGAACCTTGTCTTCGGCCCACTTGAGTGCGAGTTTCAAGTGTGCCAACGATTGGCCCAGGTCATCATGAAGCTCTCGCGCGATGTTCCGCCTTTCTTCATCGCGGGCGCGCAACGTGGCGCGCGCCAATTCGCTTTCAGATATCGACGTTTTCTGGACGCGCTCCATTGCAGTTCGCAAAAGCAATGCGGCCCATACTTCAGGCGAAATCACCTCCATGACCGCGCGCGCGGCCTGAGATGCCTTGGTGATGGAAATGAAGCCGGCGGGCCTATTTTCCGGATCAAAGAAAACAGTGGATGTCTTTTTTTCAGGCGACGGCCATTCGTCGTGAATTCGAACCGCCAAGGTATCCGGCGTCGATTTCCACTCCGTCCAATGGCCCGGCGTGTGCGAATAGACGACACGAAGACGACCGCTTTTGCCGACTTGTTTCAATAGCCCGACTGTTTCTGAAATGACCATTTCTGCGTTGAGAGCCTTGGTAACCTTTCGGACGAAGGCGCCGATCTGCGCCACGTCCGATTGAGATAGCTCCATCTGTTTCTTAATTTTTCACCTTCAATGCCTTTTGTACGTTCACGCGGCCCTTGCCCAGCTTCCTTTCATAGCCCGGATTGAGATCATCGATAAAATCAGCAGTTGCGACGGTGAGCGTCCAATCCGACTGTCCGTGCCCGCGCCCCGACGCCAACAGTGCAATAGCCCCGCTGACGATCGGCGCGCTGAATGAAGTTCCCCACGCGGCTGCATACTTGCCACCGGGAACAGTCGAGACAACGTAGGCTCCGGGGGCGACGATCGAAACCGATTCTCCATAGTTCGAAAAGCTCGCGATCCGATCGTTAAAGTCCGTAGCGCCTACCCCGATCACCTGGGCGTACGCAGCCGGGTATACGTTCCTCGAGTCACTTGCATTGTTACCGGCAGAGGCAACCAGGACGACTCCATGGCTTCGCGCATCGACGATCGCTCTCCGCAAAACATCCGAATCTTCGTCGATTGAAAAACTCATGTTGATGACGTCCGCATCGAGCGCCGTCGCACGATAGACGCCTTCGACAATCTGAAACATCGTCGTGTTGCCGTAAGCATCGAAGGCCCGGATCGGCACGATGCGAGCTTCCGGCGCGAACAGATGGATGATGCCGGCCACGAGAGTTCCATGCCCCAATACAGGAGGAAACCCGTCGGCTTCATTTCCACTGTCCAACAGCGATGCCATTGCTTGATTCAGGACGAAGAGAAACCTCTTATCGAGGAGGGACGCCATCTGTTCGTCCAAAAGAGAGGCCATTTGCTGCGAGAGCCCATCCAGTTCCGATGCACTGCGGTCGAAAACGAGATCAACGCCCGGATCGAGCCATGGAGCCAACGCAGGATGCGAGAAATCGACTCCCGTGTCGATGTAGGCCACTCGCGTAGCCGCTCCCGTGCTCAAGTTCCTCGACTCATTCAGTTGTGTGATCCCGACCGCGGGTTGATCGATGTAGGACTGAAGGACCGTCGTTCCGTAGAATGTGGTCAGCGTATTGCCGTCGAGCAATGAGGCCATCTGTTCGGCCAGAGAAGCGCTGAGCGGAGCTTCAGTTCTAGTCCCCAGTTTTACTCGACCATTCTTTTCGGCAATATCGATGTTCTTATCCTTTTTCAGTCTCTTGAGGACATCGCTGTCATCGTCATCTCCGTCCGCTTTCAAGAGAAAGATCGGCGTATTCGGGATCTGCCGAACCGTGCGGGTGCCGTTGTTCCGGTTCACCGACCCGACGGTTTCTTTATCTTTCAAGACGACGATATATTCCTGGTCGCCGCCGGACTCCGCTCTCGTCAGAGGCAGCAGCGACGTCAAAGCGATGATCAATATCAGGCAGCGCACTCTCATGCAGAGACCGTTTCCACTCGCCACGTACGTGGTTCCTGACTCGAGAGGCCGCGCACCAGAAAACGATAGCCGTTCAGGGTGATGGTCAAGTCGAGCGTGCCGTTCGGCACGGTATGGAATGCAAATTCGCCGAGCTCATTTGTATTCGTAGCGGCCCGGTGGGAGCCCTGCTCGATCAGGACGCGAACGCCGCAAAGCGCGCTCAATTCACCATCGCGCGGCAGAATCTGTCCGCCGACATGAATGCACGCGCCGCTGTTTTGTTTTTTGATCAGCAGGTCCAGAATCAAACCGTTTCCCTCGAAAATGAGATGACGATCCGGATGTGGTATGGATCGCAGGTCCGGGATGGGTTCGATCCACGAATCGTAAACGATCGATGCAAAGATGTCCGTCATGGTGATTACTTTTCCACCTTTCTAATAAAAATGCCGAAACCTGCCCAGAAGTACGGATGTTGGTTTTGGTTTCGCACGAATGCGGAAGCTGTTTGTACAGCCGAAAGAGCATTACTTCCATTGAAACCTTTGTAAAATTCACGCGCGAAATCCCGCGCGGCTTTGTCGCGGATGTCCCACAGCGCAGATACGATCACGCTCGCACCCGAAAGGTAAAACGATCGCATTAACCCCAGCCACTCGTCACCAGGCTGAATCAAGCGCCGTGCCGTCCGGCATCCCGTGATGACAATGGTCTTTGCGCGAATCGACATGTTCGCGAGCTCGCGGCTCGTGAGTCTTCCCTGAGGTGTATCGATCCAAGAAAATTTTCCGCCGATCGTATCAATTCCCGCGTGACCCGCGATATGGACCAGTCCCCAAGGATTAGAAAAGGCGTCGCGCAGTTCGTCGAGGGAGGGATTGATCAAGACCGTGGCTTCGAGTACGGATGATGCAGCCTCCTTAACTTCGTCGATGCTGGATGCTTGATTGTCTGTGGAGAAAGCAATAAAGAGCGCGCCGGGCGGCGTCGCGGCCGGAACAGGCGTGCCGTACAACGAAGCGCTTGGCGAATATCCAACTTGAACCCGTTCCGCTAGGTACCGTTCGCCGTCGTGAACGGCGTGGAACGGAACGCTATGCAAGAAACCGTGCGGGACGAAGATCGCCGTTCCTCTCAGCTCCGATCGAATCGGCGCGATTAATTCAGCGTAGAGATTACGAAGATGGCGCCGTGCCGTTGTTTCCAGATGATGATGAACCCCAGCAAGGTGTTCCCATTTGACACTGCAACTTTCAATGTGCCGGTCGAGCTCCTGCCATTGGGAACGCAGGAGAGGGACGGCGCCGGGACGCTCGACGCAAATCAGCGCGTCCCGACGGAGTACAAAAATGAAAAGATCATCTCCCGCGATGAAGTATTCAACGACTGCTTCATCCAAGGAGAGCCTTAACTGAATTTCTTCGGCGCTCGTTCCGCCATTCTCTCCCAGCAGGCGTTCTCGTAACACCCGCGATCGCGACTTTTCGGAGTAGTCCAAGGCGGTCAGTGTTGATTTACGGAGTGACGATCGAACGAGCGGAGCATAGATCGTTTCGCGATCGGTGAGAAACGTCATCTTCAGGTCGTCGGATCCAATGCGGTTCCAAAGAGAATCCAGCAGGCTGTCGGCTCTCTTGAACAGGCCCAGCTCTTGCGCGGCGTGAAATTGCATCCAGTCGGAGCGGCTGCTTTCCGCGAAGGCCATTGCGGATGTGAATGAGCCGGTAGCGCTCTCATGATCGCCGGCGGCGCGTTGTATCCGGCCGATCACGATCTCCGCGAGAGCGCGCAAGTGAGGGAGCCCGGTTGTAGCAAGTAAACGCTGGACTGAGATGGCATCCGCCAACGCGGACTCGTCTCCATTTTCGGCTCGCAAAAGAGCCGCTTGGAGCTTGGCAGCGGCGGTGGATATCTGATCGCCTCCGGTCGTGAGGCGACGCGAAGCGTCCTCCAGGAGTTTGGCCGATTGTTTGCTTTCGCCCACACGCATTCCGGCGACAGCTTCGTACAACAGCGACTTGCCGATTTCAGAATTCAACCCGAGCTTGATGCCCAAGGATCGCGCGCGCCCTGCGGCTGCGATCGAATCATCGAAGTCACCGATCTCCAGAAGTATTTCCGCTTCATCGAGCCAGCAATGGCAAATCATCCATTCTTCGTTCGCCCGTTCGTACTCGTGCTTCAAGACATGGAGTTCATCGAGTGCCCTGGCTGTATCGCCTTGAAGATATCGAAGGTAGGCGAGATTGTAGCGGCTCAACAGTACCCACGATGACATGTTCTGATCCGTTGCGAGCCTCATTGCCCGGCGGTAACGCTCTTCCGCAGATTCGAATTCGTGCATCGCAGTGAGCGTGACCGCGGAGTTGATCGAAGCCGCGATAAATCCTTCATGATCTTTGATGTCTTCGAGGACGCGAAGAGCACGGTTCGAACACTCGAGCGCTTCCGCCGGCCGGCCAAGCCGGTGATAGGCGTGTGCGAGGTTGACATCCAGCCTGGCGAGACGCCTGTGGTCTGCGCATTCTTCGAATAGTTGCCGCGCTCGCGCCGAGCACTCGAATAATTCATCGAACCGGCTGAGGGTGAAGAGCATGCCGACCTTTGCGTGCAGGGTCCGGCCTAGTTCGATAGGTTCGTCGAGCGTTTCGAAAATTGCCGCGGCCGCGTTGTAGCTTTCGAGGGCAGATTGGAACTGGTTTAAAAGCTGGTGGGCATTGCCGGCGGCTCGATATGCAAGTGCGCGCGTAAAGGCATCTTGCGCATCGTCGTGCGCCAATTCTTTGGCTTTTGCTAACAGCTGCGGCAATTCTGCAGTTGAGTTCTGGCCCTTCTCCCTGATCTTGTCGGCCAGCTCCATGACTTGCGCTGACACGGTTCCCTCCGTGATGCGGTTTGCCACAATAACGGACGGACTGCGATACTCGCAACTAAAACACTGAAACTACAATAAAATCCGAGCTGTTCCTAAGACATCGGCTGATCTCGTTCGTTGATACAAAGTTTAGAACGTAAAGATCATGGATTTCGGCGCGGCTCGAGTCTTTTTGAAGATTTGACCGGCATGATGGTAAAGGACGACACCATCGGGGGCAATGATAGAATCCGACGATCATGCACGCGTTGCCTCTCCTTGCCTTGACCGCTCTATTCGCCGGCGTGGACTTCCGTCGCGATGTCCAACCGATATTTCAAGAGCACTGCATCAGCTGTCATGGACCGTCGCAGCAGATGAATGGATTGCGGCTCGACCGGCGTGGCGATGCGATGAAGGGCGGCACGATCGCTGTGATCGCACCTGGAAATAGCGCTGCCAGCCGGTTGTACTTACGCTTGGTTGGGAATCGATACGGCGCTCAAATGCCCCTGACTGGAGCGTTGAGCTCCGACCAAATCGCCGTGATCAAGACATGGATCGACGAAGGCGCCGAATGGCCGGACGAGTTCTCAGGCGAGGTGCAGAAACCGGCCACGGATCCGCGCGCGATCCGAGTGATGGAGGCTCTGCGCACCGGCGACCGATCTGCGTTTCGGACGATGCTTCGGGAGTCTCCCAAAATCGGAAATCTTCGCAGCAATGGAGGCTCTACTCCTTTGATGTATGCCGCGCTTTATGGAGATGCGTCGGATGTCCGCGCCCTTCTCGATAATGGCGCCGATCCCAACATCAAGAATGATGCGGGCGCCACCGCGCTGATGTGGGCCGTGGATGATTTCGAGAAGACCAGATTGCTCGTTGAGCATGGGGCGGACGTCAATGCCCGATCCGACGATAAGCGAACACCTCTGGTCATAGCCGCCGGTCGATACGGTTCCAGCGCCGTCGTTAAGTTGCTTCTCGATCGTGGAGCGGATCCATCGTTTGAAGGATCGCGGAACTTCACACCACTTGCCGAAGCCGCATACGTTGGTGATGAAACTGTCGTTCAGATGCTGATCGACCGCGGGGCGGATGTAAAAAAAGGCGGAAGGTTCGCTCTGTCGCAAAGCGCAATGTTGAATTGTATGGCATGCGCGGAAAAATTGATCGGATCTGTGGATCAAACCGCGCTTGGCGGTGTGATGTTAACGATGGCTCCGCCTCGCGGCGGGAGTGCCGGGATGCTGAAGTTCTTGCTGGATCATGGTGGCGATCCGAACGCGAAAACGGCCGATGGCCGGACCGTTCTAATGCTGGCCGCGAGCTCGGATACTCTGCCGTCGGAGATCGTGAAGTCGCTTGTCGAACGTGGAGCCGATGTCAACGCGAAGAGCGCAGCAGGCGAAACGGCTTTTAGTCTCGCCCAATTGCATCAGTCTCCCGTCGCCCAGTTGTTGGGAACTGTTCCAACTGTAGGGGCGGTCTATGACCGCCCAGTGCGCTCGCAGAGCGCCCCTACAGTTCGAGAAACGCTCACGAAAAGTATTGCCTTACTCCAGCGCGCAGACATCACCTTTCTCGAAAAATCCGGCTGCGTCTCTTGTCACAACAATGCGCTCACCGGCATGACGATCGGAATAGCGCGTAAGCACCAGGTGCCTGTTAACGAAAGCCTTGTGCGGCGGCAATTGGAGAAGATCGGCTCGTACTTCGATGCCTGGCGCGAACGTGTTCTGCAAGGTATGGCCATTCCCGGCGATGCCGACACCGTCAGTTATTTGTTGATGGGAGTGGCAGCCGAAGAGTACCCGCCCGATGCATCGACCGATGCTCTCGCTCGATATCTGAAAAATCGGCAGGCATCCGACGGTCGCTGGAGAGCGCGCGACCACCGGCCGCCGCTCACCACCAGCGACATTCAAATTACCGTCCGCTCGATGCGGGCCATCCAGGCTTATGCGCCCAAGCCTCAACGGAAAGAGTACGAGAACGCCATTCGTCACGCCGCGACCTGGCTTGCGACGGCCCAACCTTTAACCACAGATGACCGGGCATTTCAGCTGCTCGGTCTCGCTTGGGGAAAAGGAGATCGGGAAGTGGTTCGCCGCGGCGCGCGCAAGCTGCTCGCCGAGCAACGATCGGATGGCGGCTGGGCTCAAATGCCTTCGCTCGCGAGTGATGCCTATGCCTCAGGTGAGGTGTTGGTGGCGTTGCGAGAATCGGGTGAACTTTCTGTCAAGGATCCTGCCTATCAAAAGGGCATTCAGTTTCTCCTGAATACGCAGCTCGACGATGGTTCCTGGCATGTGAAAACCCGCTCCATCCCGATCATGCCTTACTTCGAGAGCGACTTCCCTCACGGCGTCGATCAATTCATCTCGGCGTCCGGCACCAATTGGGCCGCAATGGCGCTCGCGCCTGCCGCCGTCCGGTAACAGACTTTGCTGGGCAAGGCGTTACTCTAGCAATTTCTTTGAAGTGAGCTATTATTCCCCTCCTTTTCAAGGAGGGGTGGCTGCGCGAAGCGCAGACGGGGTGGTGGCTCACAAGCCGTGCGGTGTGAGCGACCACCCCGCCCTCGCTTCGCTCGGGCTCCCCTCCTCACGAGGAGGGGAATAAAATACACACTCTCAGCAAAAAGGCCGCGATCAACGTCGGTTGATCGCGGCCTTCTTTGTGATTCTTACTTCTGGCCTACAGGCTGAGATGCCCGGTGCTGTGACCTAACTGCTCGACTTCCGCATTCGCCATGTCTGCGAAGGACAGCAGAAGGTTTGCGGTGGGTTCTTTGTTTTCAACGGCGATGTGCCGATTGCCTTTCAATTTGCCGTTGGCGCCGCCGAGGACGGCAACCGGAGGATTGTTACGGTCGTGCGCGTTGCCGTTGCCCATACCGCTACCGAAGTAAATCAGCGAACGATCCAGAAGCGTGGCGTCGCCGTCGGGAGTTGATTTCAGTTTGCCGATGAACTCGGAGAGTTTCTGCACATGATAGGTCGTCAGTTTCGCGTACTTCTCGATGCCTTCCGGCTTGTCGCCATGGTGCGAGACCGGATGATGCGGCTCGGGAATGCCGATATGCGCGTAGCTGCGGCTGCTTCCTTCGTGACCCACCATGAACGTGAACACGCGGGAAATGTCGCCCTGGAAAGCGAGACGCATGAGGTCGTAGGTTATGGTCATGTGTTCGTCGAATGTGTCGGGAATTCCGAGCGGCGCATTCGCGCCCTCAGGGACGGCTGCGGCGCGACTTTCCATGCGTTCCAGTTGCTGTTCGACATCGCGGACGTTGTTCAAGTATTCATCAAGGATGGCATTGTCAGCCGGGCCCAGCTTCCGCCGGAGTGCGGCCGTTTCCTCGGCGATCGAATCGAGCATTTTCTGTTTCCGCTGTAAATTCGAAAGCCGCTTTTTCGTCGATCCGGTTTCACCGAACATGCGTTCGAACGTCACGCGGGGATTGATGGCCATCGGCAACGGACTCGTGTCTTCGCGCCACGAGACGGTGTTGAAGAAGACGCACGGATAACCGTCGCAAGCGCCGGCCGATGTTCCCATGTCTTCCGTTCCGACCTGCAACGATCGCATCGGAGTATCTTCCGCAACTTTATCGGCAATGTACTGATCGATAGTTTTCTTCGATTTGATCACCGTATATTGCGCCTGCGGAGTGAGTGGACCCACACCGTTCAGCCATGCGGCACTGGCGCCCATGTGGACGCCGCCGTTTTCGGGGTTTCCGTCCGGCGCTTTCATCTTGCTGATCGTAACGAGGTAGTCGCGATAGGGTTCGAGCGGCTTCATGATCGGTTTGAACTCGAAGTCGCTCCCGACCTTATCGGGATGCCACAACTGCGGATAGATGCCGTTCGGTACATAAATCGCGCCGAATCGGAACGGTCGACTCTTGGATTGCGCCGATAACGCAGGGACCATCGCATGAAGAAATGGCAAAGCTATCGCGGTCCCGGCGCCACGCAGAAAGGTACGGCGAGATAAATGCTTCTTCGTGATGAACATGAACTGCTCCCTTATTTAAGCGTCGCGACGGATTTTACGGTGCCATTATCCGTCAATTTTGTTCGTTTCTGGAAAGGAGAACTTTGTACGATTCCCAGGATTATCGACTGCACGGCGTAATCCTTCTTTGCTGAGGCATTCACAATGCTCCGCACCACAGGCATATCGACCGGTTCGAGCCCCCGGCCTAACGCGTAAATCATTAATTTTTCAGCCACAGTGCCGACGAAAACGCCAGGTCTGGCCAGCAGCGCCTTGCGGAGCGCGACCGGGCCATCGATTGGCGTCCCATCGGAAAGGACGCCCGCCGAATCGATCTTCAGTCCGTTTTTGGTCTCATCCTGCCACTGCCCAACGGCGTTGAAATTCTCGAGGGCAAACCCGACGGGATCGATATTGCGATGGCACGATGCGCACACTGGATTCGCCCGATGCAATTCGAGCTGTCCCCGAACAGTCAAAGGATGGTCCTTCGGCGCGCTCTCTTCGAGCAGCGGCACATTGGCCGGAGGAGGCAGCGGTGGCGTGTTCAGAAGATTCGAGATCACGTATTTTCCGCGAAGGACCGGCGACGTGCGATTCGCCGCGGAGGTCAACGACAGAAAACTTGCTTGACCCAGAAGGCCGCGCCGATTCGGATCGGTTACCGTCACTCGACGGAAACGCGAGCCGTAAACGCCCTTGATGCCGTAGTGGCGAGCAAGCCGTTCGTTGACGAATGTGTAGTCGGCATCCAGGAGATCCAGTACGCTTCGATTCTCACGCACGATGCTCGTGAAAAAGAGTTCGGTCTCGCGGCGGAATGCCTGCCGCACGTTGTCGTCGAAGTCCGGGAACATCAAAAGATCCGGTGTGACCTTGTCGAGGTTCCGAAGCTGCAGCCACTGCCCGGTGAATTGGGTCATCAGTGAATCGGCGCGCGGATCCGAGATCATCCGTTGGACCTGAGCTTCGAGCACACCCGGAGCGCGCAGCCGGCCGGAGACGGCGAGGTTCAAAAGTTCGTCGTCGGGGATGCTGCTCCACAAGAAGAAGGAGAGCCGCGATGCCAACTCGATGTCGCTGATTCGGTGCGGTGCACCCGCTGGAAGACTTACAGGGTCTTCCTCAGCACGGAAAACAAACGCCGGACTCGCGAGAATTCGTGCAAGGCCCGCGCGGATGCCGGCATTGAAGTCACCGCCTTCTTTGCGAGCATCGTTATAGAACTCCATCGGCCGTTTGAGGTCAGCTGCGGTGACCGGCCGGCGGAACGCGCGTCGCGCAACACTAGACAGAATTTCCGTGGCACAAGGCGTTTCTCTGGCGGCAGTCGCCGGTTTGCAGGTGAACAACTTCTTGCGCGACTCCGTTTCGCTGACACCCGTCACGTTGTACGGACCTTCGATGTTGCCGGTCCGCAATCTCGGAATCCCCGAAGGATTGTGCGCTTCCAGGCTGTCGCGAAGAACCGGCTGCCACATGTTCTGTTCCTGCGTGGGGCGATCGATGAACGTGAACCCAACTTCATGTGGGCCGGCCGTGACTTTGATTCGCGGCGAAGTCATCCGCTTGTCTACTTCTTCTTTCGAGATGACGATGTTCTTCGAACTCGACTCATGATCTGCCTTACCGCCAACCGGTGCGGCGAAGACCTGATCGCCATCGACGGTGATGATGAACTGAAACGGCGTCTCATGCCCCTCGACGCCAACGTAACCTTCGGCGACCGTACGCAGGAGCCGTCCGTAGAGCACATACTCGCCGTCGGCCGGGAAGTCATAATGAACGAGAGTGCCTCCACGGGTGCCGAGCGGAAGTCCATCGATGTGCTTGCCTTGCGTTACGACAGTGCCGATCGTAAATGTCGTCGTTCCTGGCTCGGCTTCGGGATCGCCCACTGCGAGTTCGCTGATCCGCAATGCGGCGGTGAGATAGCGCTCGAGCAGTAAAGGAGACGTCGTAAGCGCAGTCGCGATGTTGTCGAATCCGAAATCGCCGCCGTCGCTGGGAAGCAGTTCCGCGACATCCACTTTGACACCGAGAAGATCTCGTACGGAGTTCGCATATTCAGTGCGGTTGAGGCGATGCAGCACGTAACGGCCAGGGTAGTTTTTGACGGCTGCGGCCGCATCCAGGCTTGTGATCAATGACGACCGGAACGCGTTCAGTTCTTCGTTTCCTGGCGTCGGCGAGTTGCGCGGCGGCATCGCTCCCACACCGAGCTTCTTGACTACTTTTTCCCAGACATCCGCGTTAGCGCCGGGATCTTTGAGGTTCGCTTTCTCCAATGCGAGCGGTGCTCCGGCAGGGATTTTCGCTTTTTCGTTATGGCAGGTGATGCAGTACTTGCTCAGCATCTCCTGATAAGCGATTGGTGTTTTATTGTTGGCGCGGTTTATGACCGCGCTTGTTCCGCTTACCTGAGACGAAAGCGCGCGGTCACAGACCGCGCCTACAGTCAGAACAATTGCGAAGAGAACCTTTTTCATTTCTCTTCTCCAGCAGGGGCAGGTGTTTCAGCCGGTGCCTGCGGCGCTGGCGGTGCGGGCGGTAGTCCCATCAATTCACGAAGCAGTTTTGCGACATCCTGTTGAGTTGTTCCACCTCGGCCCCCACGACCGCGACCTCCGCCTGCGGGCGGTGCTCCACGGCCACGCTGGCCTTCGGCGGCGCCTGCGGGTTTCTTGCCTTCTGCAACATCGAGTGCCGTAAAACCGTCTTTGTTGGTTGCGTTGAAATCCACTTTTGCATCGGCAAGCGCGCGGATCATGTCGAGGTTCGCGGCGGCAGCGGCCTGGTGCAGCAGCGTGGAACCGTCCGGTCCTTTCGCATTCGGGTTGGCGCCGGACTTTAGCAAAAGAATGAAAGCGTCCAGGGGCTTCCGGCTTCCCGGTTCGCGATACGGAACCGTGCCCGAGCGGATATATCCGGGTCCCCCCGTCATCTGCGGCCCGCGGCCACCGTTCATCGCAACCATAGGCGCTGTTCGACCTGCATTTGGATTGCCGCGGCCTCGACCGCCTTCCGGCTGGTCGTCGCCCTCAACAGGTGGTGGTGGCGCCACGCCGGCGGGTGATTGATTGAGATCTGCGCCATGCGCGATCAAAAGCTTCAAAGCCTCGACATCTGCGGTGATGGCGGCGCGGAAGAAAGGTGTGTTGTTATGCCTGTCGCTGTTCGGCATCGACGTGGAGTGGAATTGGCCGACAAACACTTTGTTCGGATCAGCACCGCGTTCCAGCAGGAACTTGATCAGATCCAGCGCGGTGAGCTTATTCGGATGATTCGGCCGCAGGCGGGAACCATCGAACGCAAACTGATCGGTAGTGGATTCGCGCATTTCGACAGCGGTATAAAGGGACCCATCGTTGACGTCGGCGCCGAGATCCCAAATCACTTTAGCCACGTCATATCGGTCGTTGTACGTCGCCACCATGGCGGCCGAAGCATTGTCGCCGTTCTTGAGATTCAGATCGGCGCCGCCCTTCGCCAGACGCCGGACGACATCTTCATGACCGTCGCGCGCGGCCCACATCAGAGCGGTAAAACCACCGGTTGGATAATCGGCGTTCTTACGTTCGGTGATAGCGGTCTTGATGTGTGCCTGAAGATTGGGATTTGCTCCCGCATTGAGCAGCGCATCGACCACATCGACGTGACCTTCGGTGGATGCCCACATCAGCGCGCTTTCCTTCTGAAAGGAGTCCACTGCATTCACGTCGGCGCCATGGTCGAGAAGCAGTTTCACCGCAGGCAAGCTGCCCGCGCGGGACGCGGCCATCAGAGGTGTTTCGCCTTCGGTGTGGGCACGTTTCGGATCGGCGCCGGCGTTGAGAAGGACTTCGATCATTTCGGCGTCGCCGGTACGGGCGGCATCAAGCAGGGGAGTCACACCGTAATGATTGGGGACGTCCGGCTTGGCTCCGGCTGTGAGGAGAACTCGCACCATATCCACGTCGGAGTTATGCACCGCCCAAAGGAGTGGCGTGGATCCATCGCCCGACGGAGTGTTAACATCCGCGCGCGACGCGACGAGCTTCTTCACGGCTGCGACATCGCCGCCTTTGACCGCCTTTGTAAGTGCACTATCCCCGGCGCCGCGGACGACGGCGACGAGTAAAACCACTAAAGATAAAAGCACCACGAGCAACCGCAACGCACGAGCCATCGAAATCACCTCTTTATGCCCTGTAACTCGTTCTGGAAACTGCGGCAATGATAGTTCGAGGAGGTCTTTTTGGCATACAAAGAAAGTCAAAAAACTGTAGCGGCGGTCTATGACCGCCGGCGATTTCTGCCTGCTAGAATGTCGGCGGTCATAGACGTCATAGACCGCCGCGACAGTATGAAAACCGAGACTGATGCCGTCCGTTTCATGAAAAAGGTGAAGTTTGCGCTCCGCTATAACTCGACGCCAGGTCTTCCGTTGGCAAGCATGTACGAGGCGGCAGGAGATCAACGCTTAGCCATCGAACTGACGAATGCGTTATTGGCGCGGGAGGAAGTCGTCGAGACGAACGTCATCGCGGGCCGGCTGGTTCTCGCGCATCGCGATATCGTGCCGGCGTTATATGTGCTGCGCGTTCGTTTCCGCGAAAAGCTTTCGCAAAATGCCCAGCGGACGTTGGAGCTGATTCAGGACGACGGGACCGCCAGCGCAGGCGATGTGCGGCGGTACCTGGGCGTCGATGGTATGAAGCGGCCGGATGCGGCGGATCTGGCGCTGGAGGATTTGCAACGGGATATGCTCGTGGACCGCGGGCCCTCCAGTGTGCCCGCCAATGGAATTCCGTACTTGAGCAAGGAGGGATTTCCGTATCGCATCTTTGAGAAGGCTCATCCGGAGTTGGTGAAAGCAGCGCGGAAGATGAAGCCCGAGGCGGCGATTCAGGCCATCGTGAAAGCCGCCGGAGCAATCCCACCGAAGAAGATCGCTTCAATGTTCAGACTGTGTTTTACCGGCGACGAGAAGCGCAGGCTCTCTTTTTAACGCGATGGTCGAGCATGGATATACAGCGATGCGCCAATCCCAGTCAGCCTGGCCAGGACACGGTCCGGCCAAACAGTGCAACATTCGATGAGGGGCGCGAGCAAGGCGTGATAGACGGAAAAAGGAAGCCTGCGACCGAAGAAAATCTTGCTGCCATAGAAGAGCCTGGCCAAGAACCGATGCCGCGTGTGATAGTCGAAGACATTTTGCAGCAGGACATTGAAAAGAGTGAGATGTTCGATTTTCAGCCCTGCTTCTTGGCAGCCACTGAGCAATTCATTCTTGGTGCGCATATTCTCGGGAAAATGTCCGGCGGCATCCATAGCACTCTTCCACCGCTCGGGCCAAAGCTCTTTCCATATCCAATCAGATGTTCCTCGGATATCGGAGACGGGCACATGCAGCAGCGCGTGACCTTGCGGTCGTAGGACCCGCGATATTTCCTTGAGTGCTCCTTGGTAGTCATGGATGTGTTCAAGAACATCGAACGCAAAGACGGCATCGAACGTTGAGTCTTGAAAGGGCAGAGCATCTGCAGTCGCATGGCCGAAACGGCCGCTGGGAACGTTTCGTGCGGCTGCGGATACGCTTTTAAATGAAACATCAAGGCCATACGGTTCCAATCCGAATTGGCGTTGGAAGGCTTGAAGGAACGTTCCATTCGAACATCCGACCTCCAAGATTCTGCCGCTCGACGGTAGTTTTAAGCGATTCACCTGGCGGCCGTGCTCCCTGTACGTCAGCAACAAGTCGGGATATCGGCCAATGTTTGTGGGTGCATCGACCTGAAGAAGTTCGCCGCGCTCATGCTTCGTATCGTAGATCTCGGATTGCCGTGAATTTTCATCTGCACCCAGGAAACAATGCACTCGTTCAACAATGGGATATGTGATTTCGCACCGCCGGCAATGGGCGTCGCGGCTGTCGTTCTCCAAAATGCCCTTGCACTTCGGGCACGCAAAAACGTTGAGTGTGGTGTCGATGAGCTCGTGCCTCTTCCCCAATTGGGGTTCACTATAATAGGCGCATGCGTAGGCTAGGGGTGCTGCGATCTATCAAACGCCGAGCGGCTCCGATGATTTCCCCGATCCGGCACCTGACTCACACCGCCATTTTGCGAATTCGATCCAGAAGACCGATAAGTCCGACGGACATCATCGACAGTGCGATGGAGCACGATCAGTTGCTCAGCGAGATTCGCAACAATCTTCCGCTGGGCGCCAAAGTTCAGACCGTCGATCTAGCCGATCCGAGCTTCATTTCGACCTTTCATCGCTATTATGAAAAATTCAAGGATGCTTATCACATCGACCAGTCCAAAGGAAAAGCTCTCGAGCACTTAATCGGATTGCAATCGATTGATTTCAATTCAGCAAACCGGTACTGCGATGTGGCGTCCGCCGCCAGTCCCATTCAATACGTCTTTCCACAATTGTTTCCTGAGGTCGAATTCTGGAAGCAGGACATGATTTATGAGACGTCCGTCACAAAGCACATCCTCGGCGGGTTGGCTCAGAGAATGTCAGACATCCCGGATGGATACTTCGATGTCATTACCCTTCACAATTCATTTGAGCACTTTGCCTGGAACGCCGATTCCGAGTTCATTGAAGAATTAGACAGGGTTCTTAGTCCAACCGGCCAGTGTCTGATCGTTCCGCTATATGTGGCCAGGACTCACCGAATTTATTTTGATCCTACAGAAGTCAGCGCGAGGCTCATTGCATCCTACGATGAAGAGGCAACGCTGATTCCCGTGCGCGGGTTTGGGCAGCAGCACGCTCGTTTTTACAGTCCCCATACAGCGTCGGTCAGGATTTACCGCCACCTTGGCGCTCGTTTGAAGGTAACTCTCTTGGATCTCAGGAATGGTCGGTGCATTGCGCCGACCATGTACCCGGAGGCAGCAGTCCTATTTCACCGATGAAACATTGTCGAAATTCGTCGCTGAAGCTATTTCGGCTTCGACACGCGGACCGTCAAAGCCATTTCGAGGCGCATTCGCCGGGCTTCCGCGTACAGGAGTTGGGACTCTTGGTTTTTTCCGAGACTCTTCAGAATGTCTGCGTGCGCGTCCAGTAGCGCGGGCATTTCAAGATCGGGCTGGGGATTGCGCCGGGCGATTTCCACGGCTTGCGCCAACACACTTTCCGTGTGTGCCTTGTCACCTTGGTGTAGATAGTTTTGGCCGAGCCAGTAAAGTGTCTGCGCGATTCCGGCATTGGGAACCGGACTCATTTGCTCCAAGATACTGAGGCTGCGCCGATATTGACATTCGGTTTCCTTATAACGGCGCATCTCCGTGTAGAGGTCCGCGAGATTGGAAAGAGTCCATGTCAGGTACGGATGGACGGGGCCCAATAGTCGCTCTGTAATTTCCAGCGATCGTTTGTACGACTCCTCAGCTTTCGCATATCGGCGCTGTTTTTGGTGGATGGCTCCCAGGTTATTCAGGGTTTGCGCGTCATTGACATCGGAATCACCTCCGGCAAGGGATCTCATTGCTATGGCCTGAGCCAGTAGCGGCTCCGCTCTGCTCATCTTCCCCTGCCGGTAATACACCATGCCCAGGCTGTTTTGAAGTTGCGCGGCCAATGATTGTTCTTCCGGTGTGTTCTTCTTGAGCAGCTTCGAAGCTTCGCGAAGAGCCTGAAGCGCGGCGGAGTCCCGCCGGTCGAGCGAGTAAACCGATGCAAGGTTGCGCAGTAAAACCGCCGTCTCATAGTTTGTACCGGGGATCACCCTGAAAATGCGGAGGGCTTCCCGGTAAGCCTTCTCAGCTTCGATCGGCCGTTCTTCATTCTGATACACAGCGCCCAAATCACCGTACGCTGTAGCGACGGCGTGATCGTCCTTGGTGCGTTGAGCCGCCTCCAAGGCGCTGCGCAATAATCTCTCCGCTGCTTCATAACGGCCGGCCCAGTATTCGTCCCGTCCTGCGTTCGTCAGGGACGCGTAGTCTCTCGCCTGGCCGTAGCCGACGCGAGTTTCCGTCAACATACAAAACAGCAGCAGTAGAACCGAATAAGGATATGAGGACATATTCATGGCTTTCTCCCAGGATCGGCGTTGTTGTCGTTCACTGGGGAAAGCGCGAACCGCGCCGAAAAACCAGAAGGTTATGAAAACAATCTTGGGGGGGGCGGCATTCGAGCCTCTATCGGGAGGAGAGTTGGATGGGGTGCTATACTCCGGCGACTTACTTAAGACCACATACAAAGCAGGCGAAGGGTAGATGAAGACTCCGGCATCGGCTGACGTGACGAAGCTCTTGTTGAGGTGGAGTCAAGGCGACGCGGTGGCGCTGGAAAAGCTACTTCCAGTCGTTTACCGGGAGTTGCATCATATGGCGCGCCGTTACATGGCGGGAGAGCGTCCCGATCATACGCTCCAAGCTTCGGCGCTCGTCAACGAAGCCTACCTGAAACTGGTCGATGTCCGGCAGATGCAGTGGCAAAATCGCGCGCACTTCTTCGGGGTATCCGCAGAGTTGATGCGGCGGATTCTGGTGGATTTCGGGCGGCGGCGTCATTACCTGAAGCGAGGCGGCGGTGTGCACCCGGTGACGCTCAACGAAGATCTGACGGTGTCTGGAACACAAACAACAAACCTGGTCGCTCTGGATGATGCCTTAACCGCGCTTGCTGCCGTGGACCCGCGAAAGGTGCGTATCGTCGAGTTACGTTTTTTTGCGGGCTTGACAGTAGAGGAGACGGCGGAAGTGTTGAAGGTTTCGCCCGACACGGTAGTGCGAGATTGGAGACTCGCGAAAGTGTGGCTCCACCGTGAACTAAAGAAAGGTGGCGCGGCATGAAGCCGGCGCGTTGGCGGAAAATCGAGCATCTGTACAACCAAGTCCTGGAAATGGAGGAAACCCAGCGCACGTCGTTTCTTCGTGAAGCCTGTGCCGGCGATGACGACTTGCGGAGAGAACTGGATCAGTTACTTGCCGAAGGACCTCAAGCGTCGAGTTTTCTAGAAGAGCCGGCGTTGCGGGAGATCGCGCACGAGTTCGTAGCAACAACTGGGCAGTCCTGGATCGACCGGCAAATCGGCAATTACCAGTTTCTGTCGCTGGTTGGCGCCGGAGGCATGGGCGAAGTCTATCGAGCCCGCGATACGAAGCTGAAACGTGACGTTGCCATCAAGATCCTGCCCGAGGAGTTCTCCCGCGACCCGGACCGGGTCAGCCGCTTCCACCGTGAAGCGCAGCTTCTCGCCTCGTTGAATCATCCCAACATTGCCGCGATCTACGATCTCGAAGAGGCCGACGGATTGCGATTCCTGATTCTTGAACTCGTCGAAGGCGAGACGCTTGCAGAGCGGATGAAGCGTGGTCCGATCGTACTTGACGACGCTTTGCAGATGGCGACGCAGATCGCTGAGGGCCTCGCGGCCGCGCACGACCGCGGCATCATCCATCGCGATCTGAAGCCCGCCAATATTAAGCTGACGCCGGAGGGCAAGGTAAAGATCCTGGATTTCGGATTGGCGAAAGCGTTTGAGGGTGAAGCTGCGGATGTGAATTTATCGAATTCGCCGACGAAGATGACGGCATCAATGCCAGGGACGATTCTCGGAACGGCGGCCTACATGTCGCCGGAGCAGGCGAATGGAGCAGTGCTCGACCGCCGAACCGACATCTTTGCCTTCGGCGCGGTGCTGTATGAAATGCTGTCGAGGCAGCGGGCATTTCCGGGCGAGACGGCGGGCGACATTCTCGCGGCGGTGATTCGAGCGGAGCCCGATTGGAGCAAGCTGCCTGCAGACACCCCATCCGGAATCCGCCGCCTTCTGCGGCGGTGCTTGGCGAAGGATCGCAGCCGGCGGCTGGAAACTGCCAGAGATGCGCGGATCGAAATAGAGGAAGCGCATAGTGAGACGCAAATAGATGCCCGTGTCGTGCCGGGCGCAGTACGACGCAGAGAGTGGATCGGATGGACGGCCTTAGCGGTCGTCGCGCTAATCGCCACGGTGACGGCTGTTTGGGCTTTCCGTCGAGTGCCGGTGGCTCCCGAGATGCGTCTCGAAATTACCACGCCACCGACAACGGATCGGGAGTCGCTGGCGATTTCGCCTGATGGACAAAAGGTCGTGTTCGTGGCTACCCCCGACGGCAAACCCCAGTTGTGGCTGCGTTCGCTGGAATCCGCCGCGCGGCCTTTGCAGGGGACCGACAACGCATCATTTCCGTTTTGGTCGCCGGACAGCCGATCGGTTGGATTCTTTGGCGATGGGAAGCTCAAGCGGATCGACCTTGAGAGTGGGTCGGTGCAGCCATTAGCGGACGTCTCCGTAGGCCGCGGCGGGACCTGGAGTCCGGACGGCGTCATCCTGTTTTCGCCAGCCTCAGCGGGACAGTTGTTCCGCGTGCCGGCCTCCGGAGGCGACGCTGCAGCGCCAACGCCGCTCGATGTAACACACCAGGCGCGTTTCCCTCACTTCCTACCCGGCGGAAGGCAATTTCTGGTCTACATGCAAGGGTCCGAGGACACTCAGGGAATTTATCTCGCCTCGCTGGACTCTCCCGAAATCAAACGCCTGACCGCATCAGATACCGCCGGCGCATACCTGGCCCCCAGCTGGCTGCTCTTTGTTCGCCAAGGAAGGCTCCTGGCGCGGCACTTCGATTTGTCGCGAGGAGAACTCTCGGGCGATCCGGTGACCGTAGCGGCTTCAGTAGGCTTCGATGCTAACCTCAACATTGCTGCGTTTTCGGTCTCTGCGACGGGAGTGGTGGCGTACCGGATCGGAGACGCCCCCAGACAACTCACTTGGTTCGATCGCTCCGGTAATTTGCTCGGGACGGTGGGTGACCCGGATGAGAACGATCTCATTGCGCCGGCACTCTCGCCGGACGGTAGCCAGGTGATGGCTCAACGCACGGTGCAGGGCAACACCGACCTCTGGCTACTCGGCAATGCTCGTACGACCCGTTTTACGTCATATCCGGGTTTAGATCGATTCGCCCTCTGGTCCCCCGATGGAAGTCAGATTGTGTTTGGTTCCAACCGGAAGGGCCCACGCGACCTCTACCGGAAGCCATCGAACGGGTCCGGCAGCGAGGAACTGCTCTTGGAGTCGCCAGATGACAAAGCGCCCAACTCGTGGTCGCCGGACGGCCGCTTCCTTCTGTATACCAATCTAGATTTGAAAGGGGCGGACCTGTGGGTGCAGCCGTTGGATGGAGACCGGAAGAGGTTTGCCTTTCTGAACACTCGCTTCGACGAACGTGTCGGGCAGTTCTCCCCAGATGGAGGCTGGGTGGCGTATCAGTCGAACGAATCGGGACAGAATCAAATCTATGTCCGACCGTTTCCGGGACCAGGCGCGCAGTCGCAGGCCTCGATATCGGGTGGAATTCAACCACGTTGGCGGAAGGACGGCAAGGAACTGTACTACATTGCGCCGGATGGGAAACTGATGGCCGTCCCAATCACGGTTAAAGGCGCCCTGATCGAGCGAGGTGTTCCAACGGTGTTGTTCCAGACCCGGATCTGGAACGGCGGAACGAACGCCTTCACACGACAACAGTATGACGTCGCGCCCGATGGTCGCTTCTTGATCAACGTGACGACACAAAATGCTACCAACGCTCCCATAAATGTCCTCCTAAACTGGAAGCCGCCGGCGAAATAGTCGCGATTCGGGATCAGTACACAAATCAAAACGTGTATCGGGTCTCGATTCCAATGAATTCAGCTTTGTAAATCATTCGCTTGATCGGCGCGCCGTCCCCTCCTTCGAGGCCTCGATTTACCCCGAATCGTTCCATCCCCTATCTCCCGAAGGGCAGCCTGAAAGCCGGTGCATCCAATAATCCGATCCTGGGTGGTCCCGACCGATATCGGGACGTGAATGCATTTGAGCTGGGCCCGCTGAACCAGCGCGGCAACCTGGGCCGAAATACTTTGATCGGCCCGGGCGTCGTCAATTTTGATGGTTCGTTGGCCAAGAGCTTCGATGTCGGTGAAGGGAAGTCGCTCCAGTTCGGCAACCGAGATATTCAATGCGCCGAATCATCCAAATTTCGCCGCGCCCTTACTGCGCACCGCATTTACGAGCGCGACGGGCGTGCCGTCAGCGACCGCGGGAGCGCTTACGTCACCGGCGACGCGGCCCCGTCAAATTCAATTCGGATTGAAGCTGACGTACTGAGCAAACGGAAGGCGTGACTGAATTGCGGCGCGGCGGGGAAGGTCAGACAGTTGTATGACCTCCCTCGTCGTGCCGAGGTTAAGGTAACTTCGTCATCGCTGCGAGGCGTCGAGCCCGATTTTTTCTCCGGCGCCAGTTTCGAAGGCGACGAGGTAGCCACCGTCGCTGCCGTCGCGGTTCGGTGCAACGTAGACCTTGATCTTGTCGCCTGCCTTGATCATCCCGTCGCGATATCCTGCGCGGTAGACGTTGTTACGGCTGTGGGTCTCGAGTTCGATCTCTCGCGTGCCCTTCGCATCGGTGACTTGAACGATAAGTTTCCCATGCGGGTTCATGATGTGCCACGACTTGACCACACCCTGCATTTCGACACGCTTGGTGAAATCCTGATTCGCTGCAGAATGATGCGCTGTCGCGGACATCCCGATAGAGATGATGAAGGCGATGGCGAGGACTATGGATGAAGTTCTCATGGTCTAAGACTCCAGTGGTTATTTTGTGGATTGCGAACTCTTTGCCCGCAGCTCTTCCAGTCGATTGAGCCAGGCGGGCTCGTTGCATTCATACGTCATCAGGAATCCGTTCGGAACGATTGACCACTTTTTTGTTTCAGAAACGGGTGCCGTATAGAAAGCAGGATCCGTCATGGTCATTTGCGCCGTGAGCACCTTTCGGCCGTTCTCCTCCGATAAGGTATAGCGCTCGACGATGCGAGCCTGATCGCTGTGCGGGTAGCGCTGATCGACCTGCTCGTTCAGCTTCGTTGTCTCGACGACGAGAGTGTCGCCTTCCCACCGGCCTGTCGAGTAACCATTCCGTTCGGAAAGACGGTCCTTTTCGGGAATGATCCTATTCCCGAAGTAGACCCGGCGAATCTCGTTGTGTGCTTCGTAGACGATCGTGATTTGATCGGGCCGCTGGATGATCTCCATCGGGTATCCGCCCGAGCCCATCATCGATCCCGGCATGCCTGTGCCGAGACAATAGCCCCCGGGAGTTTCCCCAGTCCCGGCAACCAGCCGTTGATACTCCTGGACCTTTCCTCTGGCTTCGGGACGCAGAGGCAATTCCGATTGCGCCCCGCGCGCGCCTCCCCCTCCTCGACCCTGGGTTTCTCCGGCCGGTGCCCGGTATGTGGTCCAAACACCTGTTAAGTCGGGCGTCCTTGCCGCTGGTGTCTGCGCCAATGCGACACTGGCCAGCGCGACGAACGCAAAAGCGAGTAAGAAGATTCCAGATCGTCTGAGCATCCGTTCCTCCTTGGAAGCGAATGAAGTTCATTGCAATTTGGCGGGATTGTATCGCGTTTCGCAAATTGCATCGACAGTTGTTACTTATTTCGCCTTACGGCGAGCAAGCTGTTTACGAATTGTCTGCAATTCTTTCCGTCGCTCTTCGGTTGTTGTGGGATAGCTCAGTTTGAGCGAAGCAAGCGTATCGACAACAATCTGAGAAATGATGAGGCGGGTGTTCAGCTTGTCGTCAGCGGGCACGACATACCATGGCGCGCGCTTCGTACTTGTTGCGCTCAAGCACTCCTCATACGCCTCCATATAATCGTTCCAGAACTTACGCTCCTCGACGTCGGCCGTAGTGATTTTCCAATTCTTATCGGGTTCATCGATTCGGCTAAGAAAACGCTGCCGTTGTTCTTCTTTCGAAACGTGCAGAAAAAACTTCACGATTCTCGTTCCACTGCGGTGAAGATGAGTTTCCAAGTCGAGGATGGAGTCAAATCGGTCCCGCCAGATTGTCGCGTCATCTCCTCTTCTGTCCGAGAGCTTTTGTGCCTGCAGGATCTCGGGATGAACTCTGACGATAAGTACTTCTTCATAATATGACCTGTTGAAAATGCCGATCCGTCCGCGCTCCGGAAGACATCGATTCGTTCGCCATAAGAAATCATGATCGAGTTCCTCTGCGCTGGGATGTTTGAAACTGAAAACCTGGCATCCTTGAGGATTGATGCCTGACATGACGTGCTTGATCGCTCCATCCTTTCCGGCGGCATCCATGGCCTGGAAAATGAGCAAAAGCGAATACTCGTCGCGCGCGTACAGCATGCTTTGGAGCACGCTCAGTTTTTGAGTGTGTTCCTGCAGCAACGTCTTGTAGTGCTCCTTCGAGGTGAAGAAAGACTTCACGACAGTTGGCCATTTGTTGAGCTTCACTTTCTTTCCGGGGCGGACGCGGAAATCTTCGGAATCGATTTTCATTCGGCACCTCTGTTGCGGGATCGCGACCCCGCTAAAGTCTGTCGGGAAACCGAATGATGAAGCCGTCGCGATTGGGCATGCGGACTCTCGGCAGGGTCTGAGCGTTCATCGTGTCGCTCTCACCGATGAGTTTGTTGAGCGAGAGAATGTATGCGGTCAGCGCATAGACCTCGTCGTTCGTGAGCGACCGGGGTTGACGCCACGGCATCGCGCGTCGAATGTAATCGAACAGAGTCGTCGCATAGGGCCAGAAGTTGGCGATCGTTTTCTCCGATTCCATATTCTTGATTGGCTCGTTACCGATCAGCTTTGCATTCGAGCCACCCTTGCCGCTTTCGCCGTGGCAGACCGCGCATTTCGCTGCGTAAATGCGCGATCCTTCCGCAGGCGTACCAGTGCCGGGCGGCAGGCCCGTGCCGTCCGGCAGAATGTTGATATCCCATGACGCGATATCGGCAGGAGTCAGTGGCTTCCCTAGATTCGGTGTTTGCGCGAACGCCGCCGCCGAACTGAATATCAGCACGATCAGCCTACGCATATACATGTTTCACCTCGCCGCTGCGGTCGATCGACCAACTGACAATCGCGTTGTAGTGTTCGTTCGGGAACGCCGTCACAGCGGGAACTCGCGTCATCTCGCCCCGTGTTGCCACGAAGTCCGTCCGAGTCGGTTGAGCAAACCCGGCTTCATCCCATGCGCGGCTTTGCAGTACAGCTGGACCGCCGTCCCATCGCCACGGCACGCGGAATCGCGTGAATGCTTTGCTGAGAACCGGTTCCTGCAGTGCCGCCTGTGACCAGCTTCGGCCGCCATCGGCGGATACCATCACTTTTGAAATACGACCGTTGCCCGAATAAGCGATTCCGGAGATTTCGTAGAATCCCGGACCTTTCATCGCAAGACCCGGCGAAGGATGAGTGATGAAGGATTTGACCTCTTGAATGAAATAAAACTGATACGCCTTTCCGCCCGGCAAAATAGGCGCGTAGATTTTGGATTCGTAGTAGCTCATATTGGGCAGTTCAGTAAGCTGGATGCGCCGCAGCCATTTGATGTTCATGTTGCCTTCCCAACCGGGCAGCATCAATCGCATGGGGTAACCATTCCCCGGCATGAGCCGTTCACCATTTTGATAAAGCGCAATCATCGCGTCGTCGAGTGCTTTCGTCAGCGGCACGCTCCGGCTCAAGTGCGAAGCGTCGGCGCCTTCCGCGATGATCCACTTCGCTTTTGTGTCGATTCCGGATTCCTCGAGCAGCGTTGAAAGCCGCACGCCGGTCCACTCCGCACAGGAGACCAGACCGTGAAGCGCCTGCACGTTGGCCTGAATCGGTTCTTTGGAAAACAGCGGAGCGCTGTTGCCGCCGCACTCGATGAATGCCATCCGCGACTCCATCGGATAACGCGAGAGGGCGTCCAGTGTGAAACTCAGCGGCTGCTTCACGAGACCATGGATCACGAGCCGGTGTTTGTCGGGATCAATGTCGGGATCCCCGCTGTGCGAGATCACGAAGTGCAGGCTGTTCGGCGTCATCGTTCCATTCAGCAGATGATGCGGCGTCCGGGCATGTTGGTTGCGTGGCTCACCGTTCGGATTGCTGAGCGTGCGCACGACGTTTTTTTCGAATCGCGAGCGCGTGCCGTAGTCGGGGACCGTCGCTCCGGGCGCGAGGCTCCACGGATCGTCAGCCAGTTGCTGGGCATATGCGTACGGAGTCATCGCCAGCGCAACTCCGCCGCGAAGAAACATTCGTCGGTGAAGCAGGCCATTGCCGGCCACTGGTTCTACGTGTTTTCGAGTCGTTGGCATCACTCGCCTCCAATTTCAAAATCGTTCCCAGTGAACACGAATGCCGGTAGCATAACGAAAACCAAACGCCTGTTCGAGGGAGAACCACATGAAACCATCGACACTCTCGTCGCTTCTTCTGCTCGCATTTTTGCTCATGCCTACAAACGTGCGAGCCGCAGAGGATCCCTACGCCGCGCAGCTCTTCAAGCAGAACTGCGCGGCCTGTCATGAAACAGCGGCAGCCGAGCCGGGCGCTCGAATACCGCCTGTTTCCGTACTCAAGAACATGACGCCGACAGCGATCTTGCGAGTGATGGAGACCGGGATCATGAAAACGCAGGCTGCTGTGTTATCGGTTAATGAGCGCCAGGCCGTTGCGAACTTCCTTGGAACCGCAAAGATCCTGGAACGAAGGCGCGACGAAATCTCGAATGCGTGCCGCCCGGGCGCCGCCTCATGGAAGAACGGGCCGGGATGGACCACTTGGGGAGCAGGTCTGACGAACATGCGCTTTCAGCCGGCCAAAGAAGCAGGCTTTAAATCAGAGGATGTGCCGAAGCTAACCCTGAAATGGGCTTTCGCATTTCCCGATACCGCAGTGCTGCGGTCTCAGCCTGCTGTGTACCGAGGGAGAGTCTTCGCCGGCAGTCCGGACGGCAGCGTCTATTCGCTCGACGCAGAAACAGGCTGTGTTTACTGGATCACGACGGTAACAGCTGAAGTGCGATCGGGAATCACAGTCGCCGAAATGGATGGAAAGCCGACGCTCTTCTTCGGCGATTCATCCGGCAATATCTATGGACTCGATGCCGCAACGGGAAAGCAATTGTGGAAGCTGAGCCTTGATGAGCATCCCGCAGCGAAGGCGACATCCACGCCGGTGTTCTACAAAGGACGCCTGTACGTCGGGATCGCATCGCTCGAAGAGGCCTTGTCCGTATCCCCGGGTTATGTCTGCTGCACATTCCGCGGCAGTGTGTCGGCGGTACAGGCCTCCGATGGGAAGGTGATGTGGAAGACCTCAATGATCGAGGAGACGCCGAAGCCCCAACCGAAAAACAAGCGCGGGGCCGCAGTGATGGGTCCGTCCGGCATCGGTGTGTGGACGGCTCCAACACTCGATCCCGATCGCGACATTATGTATGTCACCACTGGAGACAACTACTCCGATCCGCCGACGGCTTTCAGCGATGCCGTCGTGGCGCTGCAGATATCGACCGGAAGAATTCTTTGGTCGAAACAACTCACTGCCGGCGACTCCTGGAACAGTTCCTGTTACGTGACCGGCAAGGTGAATTGCCCGGACTCCGATGGGCCCGATTTTGATTTCGCGTCGTCAGCGTCGCTGGTCACTCTGCGCAATGGCAAACGCGCGTTGCTGGTTGGGCAGAAATCGGGCATGGCCTACGCACTCGATCCGGATCGCCGTGGCGAAGTATTGTGGCAGGCCCGAGTGGGAAAGGGCGGTACAGTCGGCGGCATCGAATGGGGTGGGGCGACGGATGGCCGCAACTTCTACGTCGCTCTGTCCGATGTTGCATTCGATGTTGCACTGAAGCCGGGCAGCAACGATCGCCAATACGAACTCAACCCAAACGAGGGCGGCGGCATCTTCGCTTTTCGCGCAGACGACGGTCAGCGAATCTGGCAAACGCCTCCTCCGGGTTGTGGCGATCGCAGGCCGTGCAGTCCCGCGCAGTCGGCCGCGATTACCGCAGTTCCGGGCGCCGTGTTTTCCGGCGCGCTTGATGGACACCTGCGCGCCTACGCAACAACGAACGGAAAAATCATCTGGGACTACGACACGAATCGCGAATTCAAAACCGTCAACGGCCTTCCGGGACATGGCGGCGCACTCGACGTCGGTGGACCTGTCGTCGCTGGGGGCATGCTCTTCGTGAATTCCGGATCCGCCCAGCGTAATGGTTTGCCGGGCAATGTGCTGTTGGCGTTTGGAGTCGGGAAGTAGGGGCGGTTCCAGTTTTAAGTGTTCGTGGGAATCTGGACACATTGTACGGTTAGCTGTATCGTTGTGCTCCATAAAGGCGGGTGCGAAAAGGAGTCCTAAAAATGCTAGATCGCTTGATGCGTGCGATGATTGCCATCACAGTAACCTCTTCGTTAGTCGCTTTGGCTCAGAACGGTCAGCGAGGGACGCAACAAGGTAAGGCTGGGACGACCTCGAGCAAGTCTTTTGACCCACATGATCTGTCCGGTTTTTGGGACATCACCAACAGTGGACAGCCACGCGGCGCACTGAACGCAACAAGCAACAATCGGCCGCCGATGACGCAGTGGGGTATGGAAAAGTTTCGCAAGACGAAGACGAAAGATGCCAACGCATTAAGCAATGGAGCTCACCCGAACGAGAAAGATTGGAATGATCCTATCCGGTGGTGTGATCCCACGGGTTTTCCACGTGTTATGTGGAACCCCACGCCGACGGGAATGAGGTTTGCCAAAGCTGATGAGGAAGTGGTTCAGTTCTTCGAGAACAACCGCGCTTGGCGCGACATTTGGACAGATGGGCGAAAGCTTCCGGACGCCGACGTCGCAGACTCCCGTTGGTACGGATACGCAGTTGGCCATTGGGAGGGAGATACGTTTGTCGTCAACTCGAACGGCTTTGATGAAGCTTCCTGGCTTGACCAATACGGCTCCCCGCACAGCGACCAGATGACTGTGGAAGAACGCTATCGTCGCGTGGACCACGACCATCTGGAGATGACCCTGAATATCACTGACCCCAAGGCCTATGTCGGGACTTGGAAAGGCGACAAGAAGATCTTTCAATTGGTAGAAAAGCCAACGCGCTCGGCGTTCAACGATTTCAACGAAAACATTTGTGTATGGTCTGAGACGAAGCGAGAGGTTCACCCGTAGCGTTCGAGATTAGGCGTCGAACGGAGCTGGACGGTGGGCCCGACGCTAATAAAAGGAGATTCACATGACGCGTAAGTTTCCAGTTCGCTTATTTGTAATGACACTGGGCCTTCTGGCGATTGCTATCCCGCTATTCGCGCACCATGGAACGGCGGGTGTGTATGACTACACTGTCCGCATCACAACCAAGGCGACAGTGACGCAATACATATGGGCCAATCCCCATGTCCAGATTTATTTCACCCTGAAGAATGACAAGGGCGAAGAGCAAACCTGGGGTGTCGAAACAGTAAGTCCGGGAAACGCTCTCGCGAATGGCTGGACAAAGAACACATTCAAGGCGGGGGACGAGCTCATGGTGAGCCTCGTTCCGGCCAAGGGCGACAGGACGTTCGGCACTTGTACTCAAATCGTGTTTGTTAAGGATGGCAAGAGGTTGGGTGGCAACGGCAGGTGCGGCATGGGAGCGGAGGCTGTCGACATGAACACACTCCCGGTGAAGCCCGGCTACACGAAGGTTGAAGTCAAGATGCCGAAAGACACCCGCGAAAGGCCCGAGTCCGAGCAAGAGAAGTAAGGAACCGGAATGCTTCAGTTGCGGCCAAACTGCGAGTGCTGTAATCGAGATCTTCCGCCCGAGTCCCTGGAAGCGCGAATCTGCTCGTTTGAGTGCACCTTTTGCGCTCGGTGTGCGGAGACCGTGTTAGACGGAAAGTGCCCAAACTGTGGTGGCGAACTCGTCGCCCGTCCTCGTCGTCCCGGAAGCAAACTGGCGAAATATCCGGCTTCAGCGGAGCGTGTGTTCAAGGCGGAAGGTTGCGCCCAGCTGCAAGCCAAGTAAGCCCACGAGCTGTAGGCGCGGTCTATGACCGCGCATCTGAGTTTTTGATGAAGGGAGTCTCCACATGACGTATCGTCGCATGCTCTTGTTCGCTCTTCTGGCTGTTTCGTCTTTGACACCGATCCTGCTTGCGCAAAACAGGGGGCAAAGGCAAGCGACGCAAGCGCCACCCTCAAATCTGCCCTTTGATCCGCACGACATCTCGGGCATTTGGAGGAATCCAGGAGGATTCGATCCCATCATCGGCACCAATCGTCCTCCCATGACGGAATGGGGAAAGGAAAAGTGGAGTAAGACCAGAGCCTCCGCCAGAAATACGCCGTTGGCCTTTGGCTTCTACCAGGACCAGAAAGATTGGAATGATCCGCTGTTCCTGTGCGACCCTTCAGGCTACCCCCGCAACCTGGACTACAGTAACTACCGGTTCGTTAAGCTTCCTGACGAATTCGTGATGTTCTTCGAACGCGACCGTGTATGGCGCGACCTTTGGACCGATGGGCGCAAGCTGCCGGGACCTGAAGCGAAGCCGCGTTGGTACGGATATGCGACTGCCCATTGGGAGGGAGACACCCTCGTGGTCGAATCTTCCGGTTACGATGAGAGAAGCTGGATCGATCCCTACGGCTCAATCCACAGCGACCAGATGCGTATCGAGGAGCGTTTCAGGCGCTTGGATCATGACAATTTAGAATTCAGCATGACGCTGACTGACCCGAAAGCGTACACGGGGCCCTGGAGTGGCAAGAAGGTGTTGAAGCTGATGAACTCCTCACAGCAAGTCCAAAAGGGTCTCTGGGGTCAAAGGCCGGACGGGACGGCATACGGGGACATGCGAGAAGAGTATTGTGTCTATTCTATTGAGCGCGCTTTCTGGCAAGGACGGCCCCTAGAAGGAGTTGGTGGGGACAAGAAGTAACATACGAGCGTATATGAGCTTCCTTCTGACGACGATTGCTCTCTGGCTGCTGAGTAGCGCACCTGCAGCAGGTCAAGCTGTGCCTCCAAGGCAGCTGATGTCGGAACAGGCCTTCAAAAACGTTACCGTGCTCAAGGGAATCCCCGTCGATGAATTCATGAATACGATGGGATTCATTTCCGCAGCCACGAACTACAACTGCATTGATTGCCATGTCGAACCGAAGTCGGAGGGCGATTGGAGCGTTTACGCGCAAGACACTCCGCGCAAGGAGACCGCACGCCGAATGATTCTGATGGTTCAGGAAATCAATCGGACGAATTTCAAGGGAGTGCGAGTGGTGACCTGTTACACATGCCACCGCAATCTCCAAGGCGCCCCCAAGATCACGCCGAAATTGTCGGAGCAGTACGGCGAGCCGCCCGACCCCGATCCCAATGAAGTCGAGATTACTCGGCAAGCGTCGGGAGCGCCTTCCGCCGATCAGGTCTTTGACAAGTATCTCCAGGCAGTTGGAGGAGCGCAGAAAGCAGCCGCCGTCACCAGCATCGTCTTCAAGGGCACATACGAAGGCTATGCAGAACCCAAGGCGCCTGTGGAGATTTATGTTAAGGCTCCAAATCAGCGCACCATGATCGTGCACACGGACGTCGGCGACCGCACCACGACTTGCGATGGCAATAATGGATGGATGGCTGCGCCGTCCGCGGATAAACCATTTCCAGTGATCGCGTATACCGGTGGAGACCTGGATGGCGCCCGGCTGGACGCAGTGCTCTCCCTTCCGGCGGGAATCAAGCAGGCCATCACGAGACCGGTAGTAGGTTCGACCACCATTGACGATAAGGATGTGATGGTCGTGCAGGGAATCGCCAACGGCGGACGTTCTTCCATAAAGCTGTACTTCGATAAGCAGTCCGGCTTGCTGGTGCGGCAGGTGCGCTTCGCCGATACGATCATCGGCCGGGTACCGATACAGGTCGACTACAGTGATTACCGGGATGTCGCCGGAGCTGGAGTCAAGCTGCCGTTTCACGTCATTACGACATGGACGGACGGCCGGTCAGACGTACTGCTGACTTCGGCGCAAACGAATGTGGCGATTGACGCTGCGAAATTCAATCAGCCGCCCCCGTCGGTGCCCCCCAAAAAATAGGCAGCACATTGGTTTCATATTAAGAGATGGATCAACTCCGCGGTATTCAACGGCTCATCAGGGCGGAAATGGATTTCGCATTAGGCGCGGTTTTCTAGAAGTGCGCCCACTGACGATCGGTTCGCTCAGAATTCAGACGCCCGTGATTCAGGCAGCGCTTTCCGGTTTCTCCGACCGCCCTATGCGTGCCGTCGCCCGCCGATACGGTGCGGAGTTCGCGATGGCCGAAGTCGTTCTTGATGAACATGTCGTCCTCAAAGGAAAACTCCGCACGCGATTATTGGAGATCGCCGAAAATGATCATCCGATCGGAGGGCAGCTTATGGGCAGTCGGCCCGAGCAGTTCGCCGAGGCTGCGAACGATTTAGTCGAGTCCGGATATGACTCGGTCGATCTCAATTTCGGTTGTCCCGTCAGAAAGGTTCTCGGCCGCTGCCGCGGGGGATTTCTTTTGAGCGAGCCGGAGCATGCATTAACCATTGTGAAAGCCGTGATCGAAAGTGTGGGCGGCCGGCGCCCAGTGACATTGAAAATGAGGCGCGGCTTCGATGATTCTGCCAGGAGCGAGCGACATTTCTACGCGATCCTGGATGGCGCGTTTGGCCTTGGAGCGTCGGCCGTGACCGTCCATGCCCGCACGGTAGAGCAGCGATACATCGGCCCATCCAACTGGGACTTCCTCGCTCGGGTGAAACGTCATGTCGGACCCCATACGATCCTCGGCAGCGGCGACCTTTTTACTTCAGCAGCGGTACGACGAATGATGGACGAAACCGGCGTCGATGGGGCTTCAGTCGCGCGCGGTGCGATCGGCAATCCGTTCATCTTTCGCGAGTGCGGTGCCTTGTTGCACGGCCTTCCGGTTTCGCCGCCATCCGTAGCGGAGCAGCGCGAGGCCATCGAGTTCCAACTCGCAGAAACATTGAAACTCCACGATGCCGTACACGCTGGAAGAGTCTTCCGGAAATTTGGAATTTCTTATGCCAATCTGCACCCGATGCGGGGCGAAGTCCGTCAGGCTTTCATAAATGCGAGGAATACCCAGGCGGTTCGCGAGATTCTGGCGGTATGGTACGACGCCGATCGTGAATGGCCGGCGCCGACACCGCGCGAAGTGCTGACGGATCTGATCGCCGCGGGAGCGGAGGCCTAGGTCGAGACGTGCAGCCCCTGGAATTACTCGGGGAGTCCACCACACCCGACGGCTCTGATCTGAAGCTGACCCGTCGCACCAACGAATACATAATCCTGGCCAACGGAAAGACTCTCATGTCGAGCCGCATGCACGGCTCTGAAGAAGCGCTCGCGACATTTGCCTGCCATGGCCTGCGCACATCGAAACACGTCTGCGTCCTCATTGGTGGCCTGGGTATGGGATTCACTCTGCGCGCGGCGCTGGACCTTCTGCCGCGCGATGCGAAGATCGTCGTCGCAGAACTCGTTCCTGCCGTTGTGGAATGGAACCGCGGCCCGCTGGGGCCACTGGCCCAACACCCCCTCAAAGACAAACGAGTTCGGATCGAAGTGGCGGACGTGGCGATCGCAATCAAATCCCGCCGTCTCGAACTCGATGCAATCCTGCTCGACGTGGACAATGGCCCATCCGCCTTTACCACGACTGAAAACAGCCGCCTCTATGATGACCGGGGACTATCTGCGATCCACGCCGCCCTCAAGCCCGGCGGGGTCCTGGCCATATGGTCCGCCCGCGATGACCGCAAATTTACACAGCGCCTGCGCTACGGTGGGTTCGTAGTCGAGGTGGAACACGTTCGCAGTCGCTTGAAGAAGGGCGGCCCCTACCACACGATATTTCGGGCGCACAAGTCCGCCTGACATCGATTGTTGCCAAACGCGGCGGACCGCTGGATGTTGTAGCACGGCTCATCCGGCGTACAACCAGCGAGCCAGATCGCGGTTGTATTGGAACTCCTCCGGCTTTAGTTGGACGTGCGCGTTGTAGATCACCAGCGGCACATCCATTTCGTGCAGCGAACCGTGGGCGCGGTACTCCGCCGGAAGCGGCTCGGAAGGCGCATCCAGCTCCCCGAAGACGGTGTCGCGATCGCCCAGCACGATTAAATCTCCAATGCGCGCGGGCATCAGGTGATAGCGCCTGGCCGCTTCGCTGCGCGTCAACACGCTTTCGACGCCGTCGATACTGGTTAGCACCTTGGCTACCGAATCAACATCCCTGGCTGCATTGCAATACACCCATGCCACTCCGCCGTAGCCGCGATGGTGTTTGAGATATCTATCTCGTTCCACGGAAATGGCGATGCGAATCGCCACGCCGTGTTGCGCGCAAACCTTCTCCAGATCCAAGCACCGCGACTTATGGTTCAAACCGTGATCGGCGGTGAGCAGAAACATCGCGTCAGGCGCGGCGGCTGCCGCTTCAGCGAAGAACTGATCCAAGCGCGCGAGATGCTCCTTGGATTCGACGGCCTCGGGAGGCCAGGTGTGCATCGGGTAGTCCGTCGTGTGCACGTACAGGCAACCTAGATCGCGGCGATTCCTGAGCAAATCAAGGGCGGCGGTCATAAGCCAGTAATTAATCTCGCGGCTGTAGATTCCCGCCGGGGGGCCGAGCCGACGCACCCATTCCTCCGGCGGCTCCTCAGCCGTGAGAATCAGATCGGCGCCGGCAGGCAGCAGTGTGGTCGTCTTCTTTTTGGAGGACAGCAGAGCGGATTTGACGCCGTGCTTCTGGGCTCGCTGAAAAAGCGTGGGAGCGAGAAGCAGGTCGGCGGTCTCCATGTATTCTTCGCGCCGCGTGCGTTCGTCGAAGTACGAATTCCCGGTGATGCCATGCTGATCGGGCCAAACGCCGCAACAAATGGAAGCATTGTTGGTGTTGGTGACGGACGGCATCGTGGCCCGGCTTCGGCGGAAAAGCCCTTGGCGGCGCCACGCGGCGAGCGTCGGCATGTCGCTCTTCTCCATGTATTCAAGACCGAATCCATCGAACATGATCACAACCGCACGCTGCGGCGGCCGTTGGGCGAAGGCGGGAGCGGAGAGAAGCGCCGCGCTCGAAGCAAGAAATTCCCGGCGCGAAATCGAGGAAGTTCTCATCGTGTTCTCCTAAGGAAGTTCCGACCTAAGTCGCGGAGAAGATAGCAGCGAAAAGTTGCTTGAATATTACAGAAGACGATAAGCGGCGTCGCTTACGTACGAATCACAAGATCGTAACCCACCATTAATATCTGCCCCCGATATTCGGCTCTAGCTGATTGGAGGTCCAAATGAACCAACGACTCATCACGCCGTCGCGCGCGATTCTCGCTCTCGTGCTCAGCGCTGTGTTCCTGATGCCTTCGCCTGCCGTCGGTCAAACGATAAAGCTGGGGACGAACGCTGTAAATGTGGCTAAAGCCGTAGCAAAGCCATGGACCGTGACCAAAACGGCGGACGGACAGCCGGACATGCAAGGCTACTGGACCAACAACACCATGACGCCGCTGCAGAGGCCCAACGGTGTGACGAAAGAGTTCTATGCAAAAGAGGAATTCTTCGAGGCTTTGAAGAAGCAGGCTGAGCTTGACGGAGAGGAGGCCACGCCGGGAACGGTTGAGGATGTCCATTACGATCACTCGCAATTCGGGCTGGACCGAACCCAGGGCCTACTCACGCCAAATTTGCGAACATCGATGATCATCGACCCGCCCGATGGAAGGATTCCTCCGCTGACGGCAGAGGGACAAAAACGCGCTGTCGACCTGGCGGAGGAAAAGAAGAAGCAAGGCGCTCAATACGATCAGGCGCAGAATCTCTCGACAACTACGCGCTGTCTCTACATGGGTGGCGTCCCTATACTTCCTCCCGCCTACAACAACACGTATCAGATCGTCCAGAGCCCGGGATACGTGATGATTCTCATCGAACAACTTCACGAAGCCCGCGTCATACCGCTGGACGGCCGCCCTCACGCGCCGCAAAACGTCCGGTCATGGCTGGGCGATTCGCGCGGACACTGGGAAGGGAATACACTCGTTATCGAAACCACGAACTTTAACGACAGAGTTGCCTTTCAGGGAGCAAGCCGGGATCTCAAACTGACCGAACGACTGACTCGCACCGGCGAGGAAACGATAAGGTACGAATTCACGGTTGACGACCCGCACACGTGGGCCCAGCCGTGGAAAGCAGAAATGCCGGCCACCAAGACCGACGGGCCCATCTTTGAGCACGCGTGCAATGAAGGAAACTACAGCATGAAGAACATGCTCGCCGGAGCTCGAGCTGATGAGAAAAAAGCGGCCGAGGCTGCTGCAAAGAAAGAAACCCAATAACCTCGGCGTTTGCCGAGTACACGGTGTCTCGCATGAAACAGGTAATGATTGTCATCGCGTTAGCTGCAGTCGTGCTATTCATGCCGCCGGTCGCGTTCGCGCAGAGACTGGTCTTCGTCGTTCGTCATGCCGAGCGCGCGGATGCGGGCATGCAGGCCCAGACCGATCCGCCATTGTCCGCTGCGGGTGAGGCGCGCGCTCAGAAACTCGCCGCGATGCTGGCTGACGCCGGCGTGAAAGACATTTTGGCGACCGAGTTCAAGCGCACGCAGGACACGGCAAAACCGCTGGCCATGAAGACCGGCGTTGCGGTCGAGCAGGTTGACTCGAAAGACACCGCTCTGCTCATCGCGAGGATCAAGTTGCATCCGAATAGCGTCGTGCTCGTCGTCGGTCACTCGAACACGGTGCCTGCGATTCTCAAAGCGCTCGTCGGCGTCGAGGTGGCGATTGCAGACGAGTACGACAACCTGTTCGTCGTCGTGCCTGCGACGGGAACGATGACGCGCATTCGCTACTGATGGGCTTTCCCCACAACAAGTCGGATTGAGACCAATAATCCCCTCCTCGTGAGGAGGGGTGGCTGCGCCAATAAGAAAATGCCGCGAAGCGACCTCGGCGGCGCAGACGGGGTGGTGAATCACAAGCTGTGTCTAAGAACGCATTCCGAAACGTGGCTTGTAGTTCACCACCCCGTCCGCTCCCAATAACGTGGCTTCGCGACATCTTATTGAGGTCGCGTCCACCCCTCCTCACGAGGAGGGGATTATTGCTCTCAATCCGACTTTTTGTGCAAAGCGCTATTGATACGTTCGAGTAACACAAAAATAACAGATCAGCAGTTTCGTTTTAACCGCGTTGTAACCCAGCCTCAATACGATTCCCGCTACTTTCGATAACAGTAGGAGGATGAGTTGACGAAGAGACTTGTTTTGGCATGTTTCATCTGTTTATCGGCAATCAGCTTCAACAGAAGTGTGACGCCGTCGAATGCTCAGGCGCCGGTGTCCTTCAGCAAAGACATCCAGCCGATACTCGAGCAAAACTGTTTGCACTGTCACGGCCAGGCAATGCAGAGCTCCAGGCTCGACTTGAGCACTCGCGAAGGCGCGATGCGTGGTGGAACGCGCTGGCCCGCCATTGTTCCGGGACGCGCCGAGGATAGCTATGCCTACCGCCTGGTCGCGGGTCTGGATAAACCGGCGATGCCTCTAGGCGGCAACAAACTCACGGACGCGCAGATTGCTACGATCAAGAACTGGATCGATCAGGGCGCTCACTGGGATACCGGCACGGTCGCAGCAAAGGCCGACGCGGCTTCCGCGTTCGCGAATCTTCAAAACGTCCAACTTCCTCCCAACGCCGGCGACTACTGGGCCTTTAAGGCGCCGGTTCAGGCGCCGCTTCCCAGCGTTGCGCGTCAGCTCTCGAATCCAATCGATCGCTTTCTGGAAAAGGCACGACAGGAAAAAGGTCTGAAGGCGGCGCCGAAGGCCGATCGGCTCACATTGCTTCGCCGCGCGTATATGGACTTGATCGGTCTGCCTCCGACACCTGAAGAAATCGACGGCTTCATGAAGGACACTGCTGCCGGCAACTGGGAACGATTGATCGACAAGTTGCTCGCGTCGCCGCACTACGGCGAGCGATGGGGCCGCCACTGGTTGGATGCTGCACGTTATGCAGACTCGAGTGGCTATGAGAACGACACGGACCAGCCGAACATGTACCGATATCGAGACTACGTCATCAAGTCTTTCAATGACGACAAGCCCTACAACACTTTCGTAAAGGAACAGATCGCCGGCGACGAGATTCCCAACAGGACCGATGACAGCCTGATTGCCACCGGCTTCCTGCGCTTGGGTCCCCGCGTTCGGAATCATGAACACGCAAACCCGGCACGGCGCTACGACTACCTGGACGATGTGCTTGGCGCCATTGGCAAGGGCATGCTGGGGATGACCGTTCAATGCGCGCGCTGCCACGACCACAAGTTTGATCCGATCCTCATGAAGGATTACTACGCGATGGAAGCGTCGATCTTCGGTTACGTGGAAGTGGAATATCCCCTCGGACCACGCGAAGAAGCGGACGCCTACATGAGACAGCTCACCGAAACCGAAGACAAGGTTGCGGCTTTAAAGGATCAGATTGACGCACTCGACGAGCCCTACCGCAACAAGCTCGCGCTGGAAGAGATCCGCAAGAAGTTTCCGCCGGAATATATACGCGCGGTCGAGAAACCGGAGAGCGAGCGGACGCCTGGCGAGAAGTTGCTCGCGATCCAAGTCCTCGAGCGGGGCGTCCAGATCAGATCGGCTGATGCCGACAAGATCATGAGCCCGGAAGACGCGGCGAAGAAGAAAGCGCTGACTGATCAGATAACCGCGATCAACGCTGCAATGCCGAAAGCGCCTCCGATGGCTTCGATTGTTACTGATGGCGATTGGCGCAGCGTACCTCTGGGCTACGGAGATCGTAACGAGGGAGCCTGTCCGAAATGTGAACTGGAGTATGTGGGCGCGGGGAAATACATCGAGTTCGGTCCCGGCAATGCGAACTATAAGGTCCCCCCGTCGTTCTTCCTGATGCGTGGCGATCCGGACAGCAAGGCCTATCCAACGAAGCCCGGTTTTCTCACCGTGATCACGAAGGGAAATGCACCCACGGAGATTCCACCCGCTAACGGGCGGACATCGGGACGACGCCTGGCGTTGGCGGAATGGCTGATCTCACGAGACAATCCGCTGCCCGCGAGAGTCATCGTCAATCGTATCTGGCAGCACCATTTTGGAAAAGGAATCGTGCCCACGCTGGACAACTTCGGCAAGATGGGCGAACAGCCCACAAATCCGGAACTTCTCGATTGGCTCGCTGTGGAATTCATGAACAAGGGCTGGAGCATTAAACAAATGCACCGGCTCATGATGACGTCAGAAGCCTATCAAATGGCGTCGGATTACAACGACGCTGTCAGCGCGAAGAATGATCCCGACGATACCTACCTCTGGAAGTACCGCATTCAGAGACTCGAAGGAGAGATCGTCCGCGACAACATCATGTCCGTTGCAGGCTCTATCGATTTGAAGATAGGTGGCCCTGCAATCTTCCCGCACGTCGATGAATCGTTTATCAAGACGCTGTTTCGCGGCATCTATAGAAATCAGGACGACGCACCCAACGTGTGGCGGCGAAGCATCTATATATATGCCAAGCGCACGCTGCCGAATCCTATGCTGCATGCCTTCGACCTGGCCGATATGAGCCAGTCTTTCGGCGCCAGGTACGTATCGACGGTACCGACGCAGGCGCTGCAACTGCTGAACGATGATTTTGTCCTTAACCAGGCGCAACTATTCGCGGACCGGATCAAAAAGGAAGCGGGCGATGACGTCGCCAAGCAAATCGATCTGGCTTACCGGATCGCGCTGACGCGGCCCCCGACAGCACGGGAACTGTCCATGGCGACGGACATGATCGGAGAAGGTTCCCTTGTGGACTTCACGAACGTCATGCTCAATCTCAGCGAATTTCTATACACGAGGTAATCGAAATGAAAAACATCTGGAATCGTCGTGATTTTCTGTTTCAGTCCGGTGGCGGCATCGCGGGAGTGGCCCTCGCTCAAATGCTCCACGATCAAAACCTGCTTGCGAGCTCCCAGAACGCGCTCGATGTTTGTTCCACGGCCCAAGTTGCCGATAACCCTCTTGCTCCGAAGCCTCCGCATTTCAAGGCTCGCGCGAAAGCCGTCATCTCGATCTTCAATACCGGCGGAGTCAGCCAGATGGAGACCTTCGAGTACAAGCCTGCGTTGGAAAAATACGCGGGCCAGGTTTTGGGTGGAGATGTCCGCGTCCACGATGGACGGCCGGGTCCGATCATGCCTGGCATTTTCAAATTCAAGCAGTATGGGCAAAGCGGAAAGTATGTTTCGGAAATCTTTCCGAACGTCGCTACGAAAGTGGACGAGATTGCATTTCTGCACTCGGTATGGGGAAGGTCCGATGACCACGTCCAAGCCACCTACGAGATGCAGAGTGGGCAGCTCCGTATGGGGTATCCCAGTATGGGATCCTGGATCACATACGGCCTGGGGTCGGAAAATGCGAACCTGCCAGGATTCATCGTGCTGCAGGATGCGCGCGGCGGCCCGCTCGGCGCGTCGAACAACTGGATGTCCGGCTTTCTGCCTTCAACATTTCAAGGGACTCCATTCTTAGCCGGCGACAATCCGATTGTCGATTTGAAGCGGCCTGCCAGCGTGACTGCGGAGCAGCAGCGACTCCGGCTCGATATGCTGGAGAAGTTGAACCAGGCGCACGCCGAGCACTATCCCGGGAGTTCGGAGTTGGCGGCACGCATCTCCTCCTACGAACTCGCATACCGGATGCAGGGCTGCGCGCCGGAAGCCGTGGACGTCAACCGCGAATCGGACGCCACCAAGAAACTGTACGGACTGGACGAAAAAATCACCGAACCGTTTGGCAAGCAATGCCTGATGGCGAGGCGTCTCGTCGAGCGCGGCGTCCGTTTCGTGCAGGTTTTCTCAGGGGGATTGGGCGTCCAGAATAAGGATACCTGGGACGCTCACGCCGATATGAAGGAGAACCATGCGCTTCATGCCAAGGAATCGGACCTGCCCATCGCAGGCTTGCTGACCGATCTGAAGGCGCGAGGTCTGCTGGATTCCACTCTGGTGTTCTGGCACTCCGAATTCGGCCGAATGCCCCTCTCCGAGAATGGCGTGGGCCGCGACCATAACCCTATGGCGATGACCTGCTGGATGGCGGGCGCAGGCATCAAGGGCGGCCAGTCGATCGGAACGAGCGACGAAGTCGGGTACAAAGCGGAACGGCAGCCGATCTCCTATCACGACTTGCATGCCACGATACTGCATTTGCTGGGCATGGAACATACCAAGCTGACGTATCGATACAATGGCCGCGACATGCGGTTAACGGACGTCGCCGGCGAATTGATTCCGCAGATTGTTGGGTAAAAAAATTGGGGACAGTGAGGAAATTCGGGGTCAGACCCCTCTCACGAAACGGGAAACCAGTAAATGTGATGAATCCTGTTTCGCGCGAGGCGTCTGACCCCGAATTTCCTCACTGTCCCCCAATTTTTTTCACTTGCGCCCGTACTTACTCGCCAGATAGTCCACTAGAACCTCGGCATCTCGCGCAGACACGCCGGCATCCAGGCCATTCATTCTCGCGACGATCTCGCGCCACTCTTCCTTCGTCGCTTGTGTAGAGCGGATCAAACCGGCATCGTGGCAGGAGGAGCAAATGCCCTTGATGTACCTCTCGGCTATCTTCTCCTCCGGAGTTTCAGGTTTTGCGGCGGCAGCCGAACTCTCGGGACCGAAGTGCTTCGTCAGATACTCGGTTGCAACATCGACCTCTTTGTCGTCCAACTGAGCACCCAATCTCACCATCTTGACGACTAGCTCTCTCCATGCACCTTCACTCTGTTTCAGGCTGACCACCGGTTTCAGACTGTGGCAGCTGGTGCACCGCTCTTCCTTTCCAGCACAGTGGGATCCGAAGCTTGGAATTCACGTGACTTGAAGTCGCGG
>JADMIO010796454.1_pt1 | contig 117408 bp, 113 predicted proteins | sample 8958161 | NCBI WGS metagenome assembly JADMIO01 (sample SAMN16585339, study PRJNA669376) | soil metagenome | isolation source: Crop rotation soil | place: USA: Cullars Rotation, Alabama | collected 2011
ACAACTTGTCCACGTGGAATTCTAAGCTTAGGATCCCAATGTGCTGGAAAGCCCTCAAAGCTGTCGCGAAACAAGTACTCACCGAACTCCGCAAAGGCTAGCGAAAAATTTAACCACGGATGACACGGATAAAATCCGGATTTTTATCTGTGTTATCCGTGGTTTGTTTTTATTCGAGGCTTTTCAACATCAAGAGGCCGTCGCCGCCGTTGGAGTAATACTTCGGTAGTTTCTGGGTGATCGTGTAGCCGAGGCTTTCGTAGAGTTTTTGGGCGGCGACGTTCATCGTTCTGACTTCGAGGCGCACCAGTCTCACGTTCCGTTTACGGAAACCATCTTCAACCTGCCACATCAGCCTCTTTGCGAGGTTTCGTCGCCGGTGTTCCGGCGCCACTCCGACCGTGGTCACGTGTCCGGTGTGATCCGGCTCCACGAGCCCGATCACAAATCCCGCCATCACGCCCGCGGTCGTCACCGCGCGATACGAAACTGATTCCGGAGCGGTCAGAAGATAGTCGAAGGTCTCGCGGCTGTAGGCTTCGCCGTCGATGAAGCAGCGCTGATCGAGCCGCCAGCATTCGTCGAGCTGCGAGATGGTGAGCGGACGAATGTCATAGCTCGTACCCCACGAAGGAGTGGCCGTCTTTTCTTTTTTGTCGGGGTCGTATTCAACGTCTGACTGCGACCACCAGCGCGAGCGAAATTTCTTTAGTACCGCCATAACCTTTTCTTTGGGAGAAGAAAACTGGGAATTAGTTTACCATCCCGGTTTTTATATGCCTACAGGATTAGCGTGCAATCGCCGTAACTGTAAAAGCGATAGCGCTCGGCGACGGCGTGACGATAGGCGCGCAGAGTAAGCTCGCGGCCGGCAAAGGCGCTGACGAGAATGAGCAGGGAAGAGCGCGGCAGATGAAAGTTTGTCAGCAGCGCATCGGCGATGCGAAATCTGTAACCGGGTTTGATCGTTAGACTCGCCACGCCACGTCCGGCTACAACGCGGCCGTCCTCGGTAGCGGAAGACTCGAGCGCTCGCATCGTGGTGGTCCCAACGACGATGATCCTTCCGCGTGCCTCGTTGATCGTTTGCGCTGTGGCTTCAGAGATCTCGAAGTGTTCGCTGCTGACTGAATGTTGGGCCACGTCGTTGACGCGAACAGGTTCAAACGTTCCGTAACCGACGTGCAGCGTGATCTCCGCGAGCGAAGCAATCTCCGCGACCTGCGCAAGCATCGCGGGCGTGAAGTGCAGTCCCGCTGTCGGAGCTGCAATCGCGCCGCGAGCTTTCGAATAGACTGTTTGATATCGCTCACGATCTTCCGCGGAGACGCCTTCGGGACGCTTGATGTAGGGCGGCAATGGTGTTGACCCGATCTCCGCGAGCGCATCGTCAAACGAACCTTCACAATGGAAACGCACGCGACGAAGCTCTGTTCCAGGTTCGTCGAGCATTTCTGCGATCAGTCGCCCCTCGCCGAAGACTGCGCGCGCGCCTTTTTTCAACCGCGCGCCGGGACGGACCAGCGCTTCCCACACGCCCGTTTCGATCTTGCGCACGAGAAATATCTCGACCTGTCCGCCTGATTCTTCACGATACCCGTTGAGCCGCGCAGGAATCACACGCGAGTTGTTCACAACCACGACGTCGTTTGGACGAAGGTAGCTGGTGAAGTTTTTGAAGCTCGAGTCGGACCAGTCCTGCTTGCCGCGATCGAGGACGAGCATTCGTGAAGCGTCGCGTTGTTCGAGTGGTGTTTGAGCGATGAGGTCAGCGGGGAGCTCGTAATCGAAATCGGAGATGTGCATTACGTAGCGCTTTCAACGTTCGAGGGATGTTCGTAGTGGAACGTCGCGGTTAGCTGTGCGCCGAATAGCATGATCAAACTCGACACGTAGCTCCACGTCAGTACAGCGACCACCGCACCCACTGAACCGTAGATCTCGTCGTAGTGAAAGTATTGCAGGCACCACGCGAAGATGTACTTCGCCACTTCCCAAAGCAGACCCGCGAGAAACGCGCTCGGCAGCGTGTCGCGCAACGTGACTTCCGCGCGCGGCATGAAACGGTAAATACAAATAAACACCACGACCGTGATCAGATAGCTGCCGGTGAAGAACAACACCGGCCAGAACGCACTGCCGACCGAAATCAGCAACGGATATCTCGCGATTTGACGTGGCGAAAGCCTGCCAGTCATTTCGCGCATCGCGACCAGGATTGACGTCAGCATTACCGAGAGCGCGAGTATCAATCCAACCACGCCCACCATGCCGATCGTGAGCGCTCGTCCGTGCCAGAACGTTCTCGAGATGGATCCCCAAATACGATTCAGGGCGCGCTCGACGACCGCGAAAACCCAGGAGCCGGCCCAGAACACGATGACCACGCACGTGATGACTGCTCCGAAGCCGACGTTTGAAAACGCGCCAATCGTGTCGCGCAGAAATTGACTCGAGCCTGGATAGACGTCGATCGCTTGCGCAAGCAATCGACTGCCGGCGGCGAGTTTGTTGCTGATCGCCAGCATCAAGAGCAGCGCGGGGAAGAGCGCCATCAATCCGAAGTAACTCATCGCCGCCGCAGAGGTGAAGAGATCGTGCTCGTGAAACTGGTGCAGCGAATGCCCGAGCATCGACGTCCACGGCGAACGATTGCGAACGCCGAATGAGTGACGCGAGAATGAAAGAAAGCGCTTCATCAAATGTGACACAGATTAACGCGGATTCTTTTTCAGCGGGGGTCGAACAGGCTGGGGACTCGGGAGCCGGGGGGCTTGATATCGAAATGATCGTAGGCGAGCGGCGTCGCCAGGCGACCGCGCGGCGTGCGATCCAGAAATCCGATCTGAATCAAATAAGGTTCGATGATCTCCTCGATTGAATCCTTCTCTTCGTGAATCGACGCTGAAATCGTGCCCAGGCCCACCGGACCGCCGTTGAACTTCTCGATGATCGTCAAAAGCAGTTTGCGATCCATCTCATCCAGACCATACGTATCCACTTCCATTCGGTTCAACGCATCATTCGCAACGTCTTTGTTGATGCGCCCGTCGTAGTCAACTTCAGCGTAGTCGCGAACCCGTCGCAACAGGCGGTTGACGATGCGTGGCGTGCCGCGCGAGCGTCGCGCGATTTCACGCGCGCCTTCGTTATCGATCTCGACGCCGAGAATCTCTGCTGAACGTTTGCAAATGATTTCGAGATCTTCGTGCGGGTAGAAATCGAGATGAAAGACGATGCCGAAACGTCCGCGCAACGGCGCTGTGATTAGACCCGCGCGCGTGGTGGCGCCGATGAGTGTGAACTTCGGCAGTTCGAGCTTGATGGAACGCGCCGCGGCGCCCTGTCCGATCAGCAAGTCGAGCTGGTAGTCCTCCATTGCCGGGTAGAGCTTTTCTTCGAGGGCCGGCAAGAGACGATGGATCTCGTCGATGAAGAGCACGTCGCCTTCCTGAAGATTCGTCAGCAGGGCGGCGATGTCACCGGCTTTCTCGATTGCGGGACCGGCAGTCGATCTCAGCTCGGCGCCCATTTCATTCGCGATAATGTTTGCGAGCGTCGTCTTGCCGAGTCCGGGTGGGCCAGTGAGCAGCACGTGGTCCAGCGCTTCGCGACGGCCGCGCGCGGCTTTCATGTAGACGCGCAGGTTTTCCTTGACCTGGCGCTGCCCGATGTACTCGTCGATGCGAGTGGGGCGCAGCGTCAGATCGAGTTGACGATCCTCGTCGCTGGCTAGAGTATCTTTCACGCGCGCTGATATTGACTCAGGAGGCATGTTGTTTTCAAACCCGTGCGAGTTTCTTGAGAGCGCGTCTCAAAATGGATTCGACCGTGATGTCGCCGCCTTCGCCGAGCGCGCCATCGATAGCTTTTTCCGCTCCCGACCGTTGATACCCGAGATTGAGCAAAGCTGACAGAGCATCGGCGCGAACGGCCTCTTCAGTCGGCTCGGCAGCTTCCGGTTTCGCTCCGAGCTCTTCTTCAAGCTGCGCCGACGACAACTCAGCCACCTTCTCGCGAAGCTCCATGATCAACCGCTCGGCCGTCTTGCGACCGATTCCGGGAATCAACGTCAGGCGCGCGAGGTTGTTGGTTCTAATCGACGCGATCATCTCGTCTGCAGTCATGCCCGACAACAGTGTGATGCCTAGCTTCGGTCCGATTCCGGTTACGGAGATGATCTTCAGAAACAACTCGCGCTCGCGGGCTGTCTTGAAGCCGAAGAGTTGCAACGTGTCTTCACGAACGTGCGTGTAAATGCGCAGTTGAACCGTCGAGCCCATGTCCTCGAGGTCGTAGAAAGTCGAGAGCGGAATCGTGACTTCATAACCGACGCCGCCTACGTCGACGATCACGGACGTCGCCTGTTTGGAGAGCAGGGTGCCGCTGAGATGCGCAATCATTCGGGCAGGATTGTAGCAAAAAAGCGATAGGGCCTATATGACCTATTCGACCTATTAGCGCTATACTTGCGGGGACAGGTTTCCTTCATGAAGTCCGAGAAGATATCAGAATTAACAACCAGCCGCTTGAGTGTTTACCTTCGTTGCCTCAATGCGCTTCACGCTGCGGGTATCAAAACCATCTCGTCGCAGGCGCTGGCCGAGCAATTCAATTTGAACTCCGCACAGATCCGCAAAGATCTGGGTTACTTTGGCGAGTTTGGCGTGCGCGGCGTTGGTTACTACGTCGAAGATCTGCGCGATCACATCACGAAGATACTCGGTCTCGACAGCCCGCATCGCGTCGGCATCATCGGCGCCGGCCGGCTGGGTACCGCGCTGGCGAACTACAACGGCTTCGGTCGCTCAAACTTCACGGTGGTAGCGCTCTTCGATAACGATCGGCAAAAGATCGGTCACAGGATCGGTGACGCAAACCTCCTCGTACACGACGTCGACGACGTTGCGAAAGTGATCCGTGAGGAAGCAATCGACGTGATGGTGATCGCAGTGCCAGCGAAGGCGGCGCAAAGAGTTCTCAACCAGGTTACGTCTGCCGGAATCAAGGCAGTGCTCAACTTCGCGCCGGTCTCGCTGACCTCGCGCCGCGGCGTAAAGGTCAAGACAGTTGACCTGACCACGTCCCTGGAGTCGTTGTCGTATTTCCTTTCGCAACCTTCGAACAGCATCGTTACTCAACCACGACGACGAACGTCCAGCAAAGAAACATGGATGAGCAAACAACAAAACGAGATCTGATCCGCGTTTGCCACCTGATGTACGAACGGAGCTACGTCGTTTCGTCTGACGGCAACGTGAGCGTGCGGCTGGACGACGGCCGCATCCTCGCGACGCCGACGATGACGTGCAAAGGCCGCATGAGCGAAGACCTGATCGCGATCACGGATCTCGAAGGACGTGCGCTCAACGAGCGTCGCGCCTCGAGCGAGCTCGCGATGCACCTCCTGATCTATCGCGAACGTCCGGACGTGAAGGCCGTTTGCCATGCACATCCACCACATGGGACCGCATTCGCCGTCGCTGGTCTCGCGATCGATCAGCCGATCCTTTCGGAAGTTATACTGACACTCGGTTGCGTGCCGCTTGCTGCTTATGGAACGCCTTCAACCGAAGAGCTGACGCGCGAGATGCAGCCGCTCGTGAAGCATCACAACGCGCTGCTAATGGCGAATCACGGCGCGGTCGCTTACGGCGCAGATCTTTGGCAGGCGTGGGATCGTCTGGAAACGTTGGAACACACGGCGAAGATCGCGATACTCTCGCGCGTACTCGGCGGCTCGAAGAATCTTCCGGCGGATGCGATTGAGAAGTTGATCAATGTGCGCGAGAAGGCTGGTTATCTCGGCGAGTCTGCGCGCGGCCAAGCGTGCGGGTATTTGGGCAACACGAATAATGGCGACACGAAGATCTCGCTCACGCGCGAAGAACTCGTCGAATTGTTAAGTCAGGCAGTTAATGGTAAATAAACAGATAGAGGAGAACATCTGAATGCAAGAAGCACTCGGAATGGTTGAAACAAAAGGCCTGGTAGCGATGATCGAAGCTGCCGACGCGATGGTGAAAGCCGCGAACGTCACGCTCGTCGGTTACGAAAAGATCGGCGCCGGCTTTGTGACTGCGATCGTGCGTGGCGACGTTGCTGCCGTGAAGGCCGCTACTGACGCCGGCGCCGCAGCCGCGCGACGTGTGGGTGAGCTCGTGAGCGTACACGTGATCCCGCGCCCGCACGGCAGTGTCGACGAAACCCTTCCCATCGGCCTCGATCGATAATCAGCATGATCATTGCTCGCATTCTCGGGACAGTTGTCTCCACTCAAAAGGACGAACGGTTAAGCGGAAAGAAGTTGCTGATCGTGAGACCGATTAACGTAGATGGCAGCGATACGACCGGCTACGTGGTCGCGGTTGACACCGTGGGCGCGGGATTTCACGAGCGCGTCCTCGTGGTGGCCGGTTCGAGTGCGCGACTGGCGCAGGGAATGAAAGACGTCCCTGTGGATGCGGCAATTGTTGGAGTGATTGATACGGTCGACGTTCGGTGAACTATGCAACTCGCGCGCGTCATCGGCACAGTGGTTTCTACCGTCAAGAACGATTCTCTCGAAGGACGGAAGCTGCTGATCGTGCAAACTGTCGATCGAAATCTTGAAGCGACGGGGAAGCCGATGGTTGCGGTCGACGCGGTCGGCGCGGGCACCGGCGAGCTGGTGTTTTGGTGTCGCGGCAAGGAAGCGAGTTTTCCTTTCAAACGAGAAGACACGCCTACTGATTGCACGATCATCGGTATCGTTGATTCCGAGCAGCACGTAACAAGATGATTCTCGCGCGCGTAGTCGGAAATGTCGTGGCCACGCAGAAGAACCACCGCTACCAGAACGCGCGTGTGATGTTGTGCCAGCAGATCACGCCGGAAGGTGAGGAGACGAGCTACTCGGTGCTGGCGCTGGATTCGGTGGATGCGGGTGTTGGAGACACGGTGCTGATCGTGCAGGAAGGCTGGAGCGCGTCGACGGCGGCGACAGGGAAGGCAGGCGCGGCGATCGATTCGGCGATCGTGGGTGTGGTTGATCGGATTGACTTGTTATAACGATGGAAGATCAGGCGAGATTGATGGCTGAGAGGATTGCGCGGCGCATGGCTGGGGGCACGACCACGCCGCAGGCTGACATCAGCTCGGAGCTTGCTGCGATGCGCGCGAGCCTTGACGAACTGCAAAACCGTTTAGTTCAAATCGAAGCTAAGGTAAGCGCTCCGCGCGTACACTCGCCGTGGCACCCCAGTTTGGAGCGCTTTGGTGTTGAAGAAGCGACCGTGTCGGAGCTTGTGGACTTTTTTCAAAATGAAAAGGCTTGCAGCATGGAGCCGGGCGGCAAGCCTTGTGACCACTGTGCAATGTGTAGTTCAAGAGGTTTTTAGCCGCGGATTAACGCGGATGAAAACCGATTATTTACTTTGGTTCTGCCGCAATGAATTAGCGTTGATCTGCGGCGGTTGATTCGCGCCTTCCTCGGCCCGGAAGTAGGGCTCCTCTTTGAATCCGAAAAGTTTTGCTGAGATCACCGTCGGGAAGCGTGCGCGCGTGGTGTTGTAATCCTGGACGGCGTCGTTGTAGTCCTTGCGCGAGGTGGCGATGCGGTTCTCGGTGCCCGCCACTTCATCCTGCAACGCCCTGAAGTTCTCATTCGACTTCAACACCGGATAGTTTTCCTGAAGCACCAGAAGACGTCCCATCACGCCGCCAAAACTATTTGCAGCGTTGATTACCGCCTCCTTCTGTTCCGGGGTCCTGTCGCCACCTTCACCCTGCGGCGGCTGACTGGTTGCATTCAGCAGTTGCGACCGCGCCTTGGCGATCGTCCCAAAGACTTCCTGCTCCTGAACTCCCGCCATCTTTGCCGCTTCAGTCAAGTTGCCCAGAAGATCGGCGCGACGTTGTAGTTGCGCTTCTGTGTTGGCCCACTTTCCCTTTACGTTTTCATGTTTTGTCGTCAGCGTGTTATAGCCACAGCCGCTCGCCCCAAAACTGATCAGCGCAACGGCGAAAAGGATTAATAGTCTTCGCGTCTTCATTCTCAAATCTCCATTAGGTTGTTAACGGCTTCTACTACCTGCTCGATTTGGAACAGGTAGGCTCCGAAAAGTTCGTGGGCTTCTTTCTCAGACGAGGGGCGTCTGTCGCCAGCGCGAAATTCAAAGATTCGCTCGAAGGGGTTGGGGTCGAGCCGGAGTAGTTTTGCGGTCTCGCGAACGCAATCGGCTTTTGAAACAGGCGCCTCCTTGTGGTGCAACAACAGCACGGCGCGAAACAGCGCCGCAAAGCTCGACAAGCTGTCGCTCATCAAGTCGCAAAGTTTTTCGATCGAGGCTGAGGCGGGAATGTAGAGCCGTCGCAACTGGATCAACTTGCTTCGCAGCTCATACTCGGTCTGATGACGAAGGTTCGCATCGGAGAGTTTTACAAACTCGAACGGATCGTTACCGTAAAGAACGATGCGCGCATTCGCCATCTGATGAAACTCGATCGGAAAGACGTCGGCAGCGCCGGAGAGTTCTTCAAGAGTGAAGTAAACCGGCAACGGATGGCCCAATCGCTGCCACTCACGCATCGGCGCTTGTGCTTGGCGCAGATCTTCGGGCGTGATGCGGTGCAAAGCGATGAGCAGGTTGTAATCGGAGCGTAGCTCGATGTGATCTCCGGCCGCGGCTGAGCCGTAGAGCATCACGCACGCCAGATTTTCTCCGTGCGTTGCGCGCAGATCGTCGACTAGTCCGCTGAGTGCTTCTTTTACCGAACTCTTAACCATAACTACCAGCTGCCTCCCGCGCCTCCGCCACCGAAGTCACCGCCACCACCAAAACCTCCGCCAAAACCACCACCGCCGCCGCCAAAGCCTCCGCCACCCCAGCCACTGCTCGAGCCCCAGCCTCCTCTGCCGCCGCCACCGAGATTACTAAAGAGACTTCCCCACAGCAGTGCCTGCAAACAACCCCCACCGCCACCTCGTCCTCCTCTGCGCGATGACGAAGAGAGCAGGATCAGAATGAAAATGATTATTACTGCTCCAGCGCACATAGTTCCCAGACTCATCTGCGGCCGCGCAGGCGGCCGTCTTTCCTCGATCTGAACTGCCTGGCTGTTGTCGACTCGATCGATCTTGAAACCACGTTTCTGCTCAAGTGTCGCGACGTAAGCCTCGATCGTATCGTTGATTCCCTGGCTGTAGTTTCCTTGCCGGAACTGAGGTACGAGCCGCTCACGTTGAATTCGTCCCACCAGTCCATCCGGCAAATCACCTTCGAGATGCCGGCTGACCTGTGTGAAGTACTTGCGATCCTTGATCGCAACCACCAACAGGAAACCAGCTTTGTCACCATCCTTCGAGCCGATACCCCAGCCGCGCGCAACCGCGAGCGAAAAATCAAAGATGTCGAGATCGCCCGTCGTATCGACCGTCAGCACCGCGAATTCGATATTGCCGCGCTCCTTCAACTCGCGATAGATCGACTCGAGATTTTGTCGCGTCTCCGCGTTAATGACGTTCGCGTTATCGACGATCGGGTTGAAGGGAACGGGTAGGGGAACAGGCGACTGGGGCGTGGTCTGCGCGCTCGCGTCAACCGCTAACAGCGAAAAGACCAAAACCAGAAGGCCGAGGCCAAGCCACAAACTCTCTGATTTTCTCAAGCGCAAAGGCAATGGCGAAATTCTCGTCAGTGCTAACCCTCTATCAACCGATGCAATAAATAAAAGAGGGCGACCCCTCCAAAAACGACAATCGACACCGTGGGGTTTCTTTCTTCTTTATGGTTCACCTCGGGAATCAGGTCGCTTGCAGCTACATAAAGGGTTACACCGGCCGAGAATGGTAAAGCATAGCCAACGGCGTTGCTCGTTCTCGCGTCGAGAAGGGCAACGCCAATCACACCTGCCAACGTCGCGGCGCCGATGGCCGCTGTCGCAATCAACGCCTTCTGGTCCGAACGTCCACTCGCAAGCATGATCGATGCCACAGTAAAGCCTTCGGGCATTTTGTGCAGCAGAATGGCGATAAAGACGAGAATTCCGACTTTGAAGTTGACGAGGAAAGCGGATGCAATCGAGACACCGTCGAAGAACGTGTGAATCCAAAGACCACCGACAGCCGTGTACGCCGCAGAGGGGCGCATGAATGATTCCGGATGAGTTTCGGCGCCGAAATGGAAGTGCGGCGCGAGGGTGTGTTCGAAGAATTGTATTGCGAGGTAACCGAGTAGCAGTAACGCCATTGCGCCCGCCACCGCTTCCGCTGCCGATTCACCAGGCGAGTTTTTGGTCCAAATGCCGATGGTTTCCGGAAGGATCTCGATAAAGATAGCGGCCAGCATGAAGCCCGCGCCGAGGGCGACGAGGTATTTCAAGAAGCGCTCGCCGAAGCGGCCCGACTTGATCAGAATCAGCCCGCCGAGGATATTGGCCCCCGCCGCCAGCAATCCAAACAGAAGAATCGATGTCATCTAGTTGTGAGGCCCCACTATAACGGAATAGGTCCTATAGGACCAATAGGACTATTCAGGCGGACAGAAGGCGATCACCTTGCACAGCTAAGCCTATTGACACGATCTAGAGCGCGGCGTATTTTGAATCGGGTGGTCAAAAGTGGTCGGAAGTGGGTCCAACCTCGTAGCAACACCGATCATCAGCAACACTTTTCCTTTGGGCCACCCACCAGTGCTCTCTCGTCAGGCTCGAGATTATGCTGCGAGGAAATTACACGGCACGTATCGATGTCAAAGGCCGCCTCAAAGTTCCAACTGAATTTCGGCGGCTGATTGAGGAGAAGCACGGCAAAGACTTTTATATCACGAGCCTCACAGGCGAGTGCGTTCGGATTTACCCATTGCCGGAATGGGAGTCGATCGAACAAAGACTTTCGTTGTTGCCTTCGATGGATCCAGCTCGAAGGAAGTTCCTTGATAGAACGAATTACTACGGTCAGCAAGCTACGATCGACGGGCAAGGACGCCTGTTGATTCATCCGTTGCTGCGCAAGAGCGCTGAAGTTGTGGGTGACGTGGCGGTGATGGGCTACCTGACCTATTTGGAAGTTTGGGAGCTCGACAAGTTCAAAGCCCGCCTGCTCGCGGATCCATACACGGAAGAAGACGAGGCTGCGATTGCGAGACTTGGAATTTAGTGCTCTGTACTTGGTACTTTGTGCTTTGTGAAGAAGAACAAAGGGCAAAGACCAAAGCACAAAAAGATCTTTGAACGAGATCACGGGGCGGTGGAGATGGCTGCGCCTTTGGGGGGCATGGGCGCGCCCCATCGCCCCGTGCTGCTGGAAGAGACGTTGAAGTTCCTTGCTCCTGAGCGTGGAGGTCTCTTTATTGATTGCACGGTTGGCCTTGGCGGGCACAGCGAAGCAATTCTGAAATCCTCCGGTGATACTCGCGTCATCGGAATGGATCTCGATCCGGCGGCACTCACTTACACGCGCCAGCGACTGGCGCCTTTCGGAGAAAGATTTCGCGCCTTTCAAGCCAGCTTTCGCCGCATAGCGGAAGTTCTCGAACAGGCAAACGAGAGTGGACCAAACGGCATTCTTGTCGATCTTGGTGTCTCTTCAATGCAGTTTGATTCACCGGAGCGTGGATTTAGTTTTCGTTTCGATGCTCCGTTAGACATGCGGATGGACCCGACCACCGGAGCCACCGCAGCCGATCTTCTACAACAACTTCCCGAATCGGAAATTGCCCGAATCATTTTCGAGTACGGCGAAGAACGACACTCACGACGCATTGCCCGTCGCATCGTGGAACGTCGCGAACAAGGGAAGCCGATAACGACCACCACGGAGTTAGCAGACCTTGTGCGACTCGCTGCCGGCGGCCACAAGCGGAACCAGATTCACCCGGCGACACGCACGTTCCAGGCTCTGCGTATCGCCGTTAATCACGAACTCGAAGGGCTGGGAGAGTTTGTCGAATCAGCGGTCGATCTTTTAATCCCCCACGGACGATTTATCGGAATTAGTTTTCACTCGCTCGAGGATCGGATTCTCAAACGCGAGTTGAGACGGCTTTCGGGACACTGTGAATGTCCGCCACGTTTACCGGTTTGTGAGTGTGGCGCGCGCGAAGTGGTTGAAGTGTTGACGCGCCGTCCGGTGGTCCCAGGTTCGCGCGAGATTGATGAAAACCCACGCGCACGCAGCGCGAAGCTGCGAGCGGCCCAGAAGCTATCATCATGAAAAGATTTCCTGAGCATCAACTCAACGCAAAGATTCACCGCAGTCGAGACACGACCGCGTTGTCGCGGCTCGCGCTGTTGTTGTTCTGCGGATTGGTACTGGCGGGCGGGTTTGTGTTCGCCGCTAAACAACATTTCGCCGCGGTCCAGTATGGATACGAACACGAGAGCTTACGCAGCGAACGTAAGCGATTGATTGAAGAGAACCAGCGACTCGCACTCGAAAAGGAGCGCGTCATCGCGCCCGACAAACTCGAGCCTGCTGCGCGTCGCCTGGGATTGAAACCGGCACGTCCGGGGCAGATCGGAAACCGGTGAAATCCGTGTAGTCCGTGGCTAAATAAAAGCGTCCTCATCACGCTACTCGTTAGGGGGATCAAGTAGGTGATGTTGGCACGCCTCGTTGCCCGATCGAAGTCCAGACCGGATGTCTCGCCAAGCCGCGCGTTGTTCGTCGCGGCTTTTATTGGCTTTTGGATGTTTGTAATTTGCGCAAGACTGGTCTACCTCCAGTTCTCGCAATACGACAATCTCGCCGACCGCGCCCGCCAACAACAGCAAAACTCAATCGAGACGAGCCCGCTGCGCGGTGAGCTTCTGGATCGACAAGGCCGGCAGCTCGCGCAAAGCGTCCAGACAGTTTCCATATTTCTCGATCCTGATGGTCTCGACGGTGAGACGTTGGACCACAATGCGCAACAACTGGCCCAGTCACTCGGTTTGAAACAGTCTGACCTCGCGAAGGAGTTTCGCGAAGCTTACGCCGAGAAACGACGGTTCATCTGGATTGCGCGACGACTGGATGCGGATCGCGCCGCAAAGATCGTCGAGATGAAACTGCCGGGTATTCAAACGCAGCTCGAGCCGAAGCGTTATTACCCGAATGGTTCGCTAGCGGCGCACGTGCTCGGATACGTTGGTCTCGATGGACAAGGTCTCGGCGGTGTCGAACAGGTTTACAACGCGAAGATCTCGGGTGAGCCGGGCCGGCTGTTCCTCGAAAAAGATGCGAAGGGCAAACCGTACGAGAGCTACGAGATTGCTTCGAAGCCAGGCCAGACAGTCGTACTGACGATCGATCAGTCGATTCAGTATATGGCTGAGCAATCACTGCAAGCGGCAGTGCAGCGTACGAGAGCGAAGTCCGGCAGTGTGATCGTGCTCGATCCACGCAGCGGAGAGATCCTCGCACTCGCAAACGCGCCGACATTCGATCCAAACAAAGTAGCCGACGCGAAACCCGAAACAAGATCGAACTGGGCGCTCCAGAATATTTACGAACCGGGTTCGACGTTCAAGGTCGTCGCCTTCTCAGCAGCGATCGAGAACAAGCTCGCCAAACCCGACGATCATATCGATTGCCAGATGGGCGCAATCACCGTGGCTGGTCGTGTGATTCACGATCACCCGTATGGCTCGTTGACCATCGCCGAAGCACTCGCAAAGTCGAGCAACGTCGCCGCGATCAAGCTCGGCCTGCGAGTCGGCAATGAAAGGATGTACGACTACATCAAGCGTTTTGGTTTTGGTTCGAAGACCGGAATCGAATTGCCGGGTGAAACGTCGGGCCTGGTGAGAAAGGTTGAGCGCTGGCAGGCGTCGTCGATCGGTTCGGTCGCCATCGGTCAGGAAGTCGGCGTGACGCCGGTACAGGTAGTGGCGGCGTATGGCGCACTCGCAAACAACGGCGTGCGAATCGCTCCGCACCTGATCCGCGAAATCCGAAACGCTGAAGGAGCGGTTGTCTATCGCGCCGAGCCGGAACAGCGACGTGTGATCAGCGCCGAAACAGCGATCGCATTGCGCGGCATGCTCGAAGGCGTGACCTTGCACGGCACGGCGAAGAAAGCGCAGTTGGACGGTTATTCAGCAGCAGGCAAGACAGGCACGGCGCAAAAGATCGATCCGAGAACGAAAGCTTATTCGGCGACGAAGTTCGTCGGTTCGTTTGTTGGTTTTGCTCCGGTGAGCAATCCGCAGGTCGTGATCATCGTCGTGATCGACGAACCCGCGGGCGCGTATCACGGCGGCGACGTTGCGGCGCCGGTCTTTCGAGAGGTTGCCGAACAGATCCTGCCGAATCTCGGTGTGATGCCTGACATCGAAACGAGTTCGGTGCCTGAGTTGGTTGCCCAGGTTGACGAGAATCCGGAACGCGCTGCGAAGGAGCGAGAGGAACAGGCACAGTCAGAGCAGCAGCGGCAAGCCACAATGCCAACCGTGGATAGCAACGGAGGCCGAAGCGGCGAAGTTGTCTACGCTGTAGCGACGAAGAAGGCGATGCTGATGCCCGACCTGCGTGGACGCAGCGTTCGAGATGTCGCGAGGACTTGCGCTCAACTCGGCTTGCAGGTTGAAGCACGTGGCGAAGGGAGAGTCTTGAAGCAGAACCCTTCCGCGGGAACGGAAGTGAGCACAGGTCAACTGATCTACGTTGATTTTGGGAGGTTGCAGTAATACCTGACATGGAAATCGCGATCATAGATGAAGAAACTCTTGAAGATGACGTAAACTACGGCATCGCTGACTGCAGAAAACGACTACGCAGCCAGCGTTCAACTCTCCGGGCACAACATTATCCCCCAACAGATGGCTCGAACGATGACCTGCATTCTGCCGCTGGTCGTGTTGGCAGCTATGCAGAAGTGGAGCTGGAAGAGGCCGTAATAACGTGAAGGTTGGGGAGGCAGCAGCTTTGATGGGCGCGAATGCGACGAGCGTGAGCGCCGAGATGTTTGACAAACAGATTAGAGATTATTCCATCGACTCGCGTTCGGTAGGCGCGGGCGAACTCTTCTTTGCGCTCTCGCAACAGGATTACGCCCGCGCCGGTTTTAATGGCGAGTTTGTCGATGCACATCGATTCATCGGCGACGCGCTCGAGCGCGGTGCGATTGCGGCGGTGGCGCGCACGGATCGCGTCAACGGCGATGCTTATCTCGAAAGCGTGAAGGATCGTCTGCTGTTAGTTGACGACGCGATCGCTGCTCTGCAACTGCTCGCGCATCGTGTTTACACGGCCTGGGGAAAACCCGTCGTAGCGATCACCGGCAGTGCCGGAAAGACGACGGCGAAAGAGTTGACTGCGCACGTTCTCAAAAGCGCTGGACATCGCGTGTTGAAGAGTGAGCGCAACTACAACAACGGCCTCGGACTGCCGCTGTCGGTGTTGCGCATGGTTAGTGAGGATCGTTCCCCTGATCAATTCGATCTCGCGGTACTGGAGATGGGAATGTCGTCGCCGACACACGAGATTCGGAGGCTTTGCAAGATCACGCCGCCCGACGTTGCGGTTGAGCTGATGGTTGCGCCGGTTCATCTCGAGTATCTCGGCACGATTGAAAACATCGCCGCCGCGAAAGCCGAGTTGATTGAAGGGCTGAAGCCCGAAGGCACCGCGATTCTGAATGCTGACGACGCCCTCGTGATGAAGATGCGCGAGAAGCACCAGGGCCGCACGTTGACGTTTGGTATCGACAACGCGGCGGATGTTTCCGCAGTTGACATTGATACTCGCTCGCTCGGCCACATCGACTTTCGTTTGCGCACGCCGTTGGGAGAAGCGCGTGCGTCACTCGCGATGAGTGGGCGTCACAATCTGAGCAACGCGCTGGCGGCGTCGGCAGTTGGCACAGCGTTCTCGATAGCGCCGGAAGAGATTGCGCGAGCGTTGAGCACGGCGCAACCGCCGAAGATGCGTGGCGAAGTTTTCGATTTCGCGGCGGGGTTCACGGTGATCGACGATTCTTACAACTCCAATCCGCGTTCGTTGCTGAACATGGTGCGGACGATGGCGGAAGGTGGCCGTGGTCGCAAGCGGCTGATGGTGATCGCCGGAGAGATGCTCGAGCTCGGACCTGATGAAGTCGCGTTGCACCGCGAGGCTGGCAGAGAGATCGCGGCGCTTGGGATCGACTCGCTTTGGGGCGTGCGTGGTTTGGCGAGAGAGATCGTCGCTGGGGCGGCTGAGGCAGGACTCTCGATGGTGAAGTTTTTCAACTCGTCGGATGAAGCCGCGCCGGAGTTGATCGAGGAAGTCGAAGAGGGCGATCTGATTTTGGTGAAGGGCTCGCGCGGCGTGGCAACGGACAAGATCGTCAAAGCGCTGCGGGAGCAGTTTCCGTTAGCGGGAGAAGACCAGGGTTAAATGATCTACTACTTCCTTTACGAGCTCCTTTACAGCCATTTCAAGGACAAGGATTGGTATCTCATAAAAGCCCTCAACGTCTTTCAGTACGTAACCTTTCGCACCGCATACGCGACGATCACGGCGCTGCTGATATCGCTCTTCTTCGGCGGCAAGTTGATCGACGCATTGAAGGAATGGAACGTGGGCCAGCAGATTCGCGAAGAAGGCCCGCAGGCGCACCAGGTGAAGCGCGGCACGCCGACGATGGGCGGCGTGCTGATCGTCGGCTCGGTTTTGATCTCGACGTTGCTGTGGGCGCGACTCTCGAGCATTTACGTTTGGACGGCAATGCTCGCGACGTTGGCCTTCGCTGCAATTGGGTTTGTCGATGACTACTCGAAGATGGCGAAGCAGCGCAGCCTTGGATTAACCGGACGGCAGAAGTTGTTGGCGCAGTTGCTCGTGGCGGTATGTGTTTGGGCAGTGCTTTTCGGGGCGGTCAAGTTTCTGGGCGGCACTGGTTACTCGTGGAATTTCAGTATTCCGTTTTTCAAGACGACCGCCGATCCATTCGGAAGGAGTTATATCGGTCCTTATTTATATCTGATTCTGATCGCGGTGGTGCTGTTGGGATCTTCGAACGCAGTGAACCTTACGGACGGTTTGGACGGGCTGGCGATCAGCGTCACGTTCATCGCGATGACCGCGTTGACGGGTTTCACATATCTCAGCAGCGACGCGCGTTGGGCTGGTTATCTTGATTTGACGCACCGGCCGGAAGCGGCGGAGTTGACGATCTTTTGCGGCGCGATGGCGGGAGCGAGTCTCGGCTTCCTCTGGTACAACGCGCCGCCCGCGCAGGTTTTCATGGGCGACGTCGGCAGCCTCGCGATCGGCGGGGCAATGGGAACGGTGGCGGTGCTGACGAAGCAGGAGTTCATGTTGTTGATGGTGGGTGGGGTGTTTGTGATTGAGGCGCTGTCGGTGATGTTGCAAGTGAGCGTCTTCAAGATGACGCGACGCACGACGGGCACCGGGCGGCGCCTGTTCAAGATGACGCCGCTGCACCACCATTTTGAAATGCAGGATTGGAAAGAGTCGAAGATTGTGTTCCGGTTTTTGATTCTGGCGATTCTGTTTGCGCTGTTGAGTCTGTCGACGTTGAAGCTTCGTTGAAAATGGAAGTGGATCTAGCGGGTAAGAAAGTTTTGATAATTGGGGCGGCGCGGAGTGGGGTTGCGGCGGCGAAGTTCCTGTTGGGCCAGGGCGCGGTCGTTGCTCTTACCGATCAGAAGCCGCTTGAGAAATGGACGCCTGAGGCGCTGGCGCTGAAAGAGACGGGCGTGGGTTTGTTGCCCGGCGAAGCGCCGAGCTGGTTGCTCGATCAACTCGATCTGGTCGTCGTTAGTCCTGGCGTTCCCGCGACGATCATTCCGATTCGTTACGCGGAACGCGCCGGCGCCGAAGTCATCGGCGAGGTCGAGCTCGCCGCTCGTTATTTGAAAGGACGAATCGTTGCCATCACAGGCAGCAACGGCAAGACGACTACGACGTCGCTCATCGGTGAGTTGTTGCGCGACGCGGGATTGCCAGTGCAAGTCGGCGGGAACATCGGCAAGGCGTTGATCTCGATGGTCGAGGCTTCGCGCGATGGCGGTTGGACCGTCGCGGAGCTTTCGAGTTTTCAGTTAGAGACGATCAAGACGTTTCATCCGACAATCGCGGTGGTGCTCAACGTGACGCCGAATCACATGGATCGCTATGAGACGTTCAACGATTACGCCGCCGCGAAGCACCGGATCTTCATGAACCAGACGGCCGAGGATGTGGCGGTGCTCAATGCGGACGATCCGACGGTTTCGTCATGGGCGAGCGGATTGCGGGCGAAAGTGTTGAGTTTCAGTGTCAGGAAGGAAGTGGAGAACGGGGTTTTTCTGCGAGGACGCGAACTGGTTTTTCGTGGGAGCGAAGGCGAACGGGTGTTGCTGAATGTCGATGAGATGAAGTTGCGCGGGCTGCACAACGTCGAGAACGTTGCGGCGGCATTTGCAGCGGGGATCGCGGCGGGTGTGGGAATCGAGTCGATGAACGCCACGGCCAAACGATTCGATCCGGTCGAGCACCGGCTCGAGTTTGTGGCGGAGATTGAAGGTGTGAAGTTTTACAACGACTCGAAAGCGACGAGCGTCGATGCGACGTTGAAAGCGCTCGAGGCATTCGCGCAGGAACCGGGCAAGGTGGTGCTGATTCTCGGCGGGCGCGGCAAGAAAGCTCCTTACGCGCCGCTCGAGCCGCTGGTTCGAACGAAGGTGCGCAAGCTCGTGCTGATCGGCGAAGACGCGGAGACGATTGAAAACGAATTAGGAAGCAGCGCGCCCTTCGAGCGTGCGTCGACTATGAAAGACGCGGTTGCACGTTCGTTCAAGGCTGCTGAGAAAGGTGATGTCGTATTGCTCGCGCCGGCATGCGCGAGCTTCGACATGTTTGAGAGTTTCGAACACCGCGGCAAGGTGTTCAAAGAGGAAATTCGCCACAAAGAAGCACAAAAAACACAAAAAAATCGTTTGTGACCTTTGTGCCTTTTTGTGGCTATAAAAATGGCTCGGAAACTCGCTCCAGATAAATGGCTGTTCGCGGCGACCGTCGGGCTCGCGCTCTTTGGCGTGGTGATGGTCTACAGCGCGTCAGCCGTGATCGCGCAAAAAGAGAACGGCGATCAGTTTCATTACGTGATCAAGCAGGGCACCTGGGTTGCGATCGGCTTCGTCGTGATGCTGCTGGCGATGCAGTTCAATTATCAACTATTGAAGAGCCGTCGCATCGTCTTTGGATTATTGATTTTCTGCACACTCGGTCTGATTGCGGTCTTCGGTTTCAGCAGCACGAACGGCGCGCACCGCTGGCTGAAGTTTCCGGGCTTCTCGATGCAGCCGTCAGAGATCGCGAAGCTCGCACTGATAATTTTCCTCGCCTACTTTCTCGAGCAGCGCGCCGGCGAAGAAGGAGATTTCTGGCGCACGTTTCTTCCCTGCGGCATCGTCACCGGTTGGCTTGCTGCACTCGTCGTGATCGAGCCTGACTTCGGCACCGCGATGATGCTCGCGCTGATCTTCGTCGTGCTTATCTACACGGCCGGCGCGCGTGTACTTCACCTGGCGATGGCCGCTGCACCCGCGTTGCTGGTTGCCGCAGGCTTGCTGATCTTCGTCCCGTGGCGTTTGAAGCGTCTGATCACGTTTCTCGATCCGTGGGCCGATCAGCAAGGCGCTGGCTTTCAGGTGGTCCAATCGTTGATCGCGATCGGATCCGGCGGCACGAACGGCCTTGGCTTCGCGCAAGGCAAACAGAAGATGTTGTTTCTTCCGTTTGCGCACTCCGATTTTATCTTTGCCGTAGTCGGTGAAGAGCTCGGGTTAGTCGGAGCGCTGGCGGTTGTAGCTGTGTTTGCACTCTTTCTCTGGCGCGGCGTGCGCACCGCGTTGCTCGCGCCCGACCGGTTCGGAATGTTGCTGAGTCTCGGCATCGTCACCAGCATCGTCGCACAGGCGCTCTTTAATATTAGTGTGGTGCTTTCGCTCGTGCCGACCAAAGGCATCCCGCTGCCGTTTATTTCTTACGGCGGCTCGTCCCTCGTGCCGACACTCGCGGCGGTCGGCATTCTGCTCAACGTCTCGCAACACGCGAGCGGAAACATCGCCGATTTTCGATTGCCAATTGCCAATTTAACTAAGGCGTACCAGGGCCGTCCGGATCGGCAACCGGCAATTGGCGAGTTGTAATGAAAGTATTGATCGCGGCCGGTGGCACTGGCGGACACATCTATCCGGGGATTGCCGTGGCCCAGGAGATCATGCGGCGCGATGCGAGCTCGAAGGTGCATTTCGTCGGCACCGCGCGTGGACTCGAAACGCGTTTAGTGCCGCAATCAGGTTTTGAGTTATCGCTCATTGAAAGTGCCGGGTTGAAGAATGTGAGTCTCGGCGCGCGTGTGAAGGGAATCGCGGTGTTGCCGAGGAGTTTTATTTCGGCGCGAAAGCTGATGCAACAGTTTCAGCCGGATGTGGTCGTCGGCGCGGGTGGTTATGTTTCCGGTCCGGTGGTGCTGACGGCGGCGCTGACGAATCGTCCGACGTTAGTGATGGAGTCAAACGCGCTGCCGGGTTGGACCAACCGCATGCTTGCTCGCTTTGTCGATCGCGCGGCGGTTTCGTTCGAGCAGGCGCTGCCTTACTTTCGCGGCAAGGCGAAGGTCACCGGCAATCCGGTGCGGCGTGAATTTTTTGAGATACCGCCAAAGAAGCGCGAGACGGGGAAGTTTTCGTTGCTGGTGTTTGGCGGTTCGCAGGGTGCGCGCGCGATCAACGAAGCGATGATGGCGGCGTTGCCGCGGTTGAAAGCGATTCCGGGCGAGCTCCGGATCAAGCACCAGACAGGGCCTGCGGATTTTGAAAAAGTCAGGGCCGCTTACGTTGCGGCGGGTTGGGATGAGCGTGCTGACGTTCGTAGTTACATTGACAACATGATGGCTGACTTCGCGGCAGCCGATCTCGTGCTCTGTCGCGCGGGGGCGACGACGACGGCAGAACTGATCGCCGCAGGCAAAGCGTCGATCATGGTACCGTTTCCGTTTGCGGCCGACGACCATCAGCGCAAGAACGCAGAAGCATTGGAGGCGGCAGGCGCGTCGCGAATGATCTTGCAGGAGGAGTTGAGTGGCGACAGATTGGCCGCCGAGATCGAGAAATTGGCCCAGGCGCCGCAAGAATTAAATCGAATGGAAGAAGCCAGCCGCAAACTCGCGCATGGCGATGCTGCAGCCGCAGCCGTAGATATGATTGAAGAGCTGAGTCGCAAATAGGTCCTATTCTTAGAAAGAATGTTTCGCAGAATCCAACACGTCCATTTCGTCGGCATCGGTGGCATCGGCATGTCCGGTATTGCCGAGGTGCTCGTCAATCTCGGCTTTCGCGTATCGGGCTCCGATCTGAAACGATCCAACGCCACCGATCGCTTGCAGCACATGGGCGTTGAGATCTTCGAAGGTCACGCGGCCGAAAACGTGGGCCAGCCGCACGTTGTTGTTTGCTCGACCGCGGTGCGTAACGACAATCCCGAGGTTGTAGAAGCGAATCGCCGCTCGATCCCGGTCATCCCGCGCGCCGAAATGCTGGCTGAGTTGATGAGACTCAAACCGCACACCGTCGCCGTCGCCGGTTCACACGGAAAGACGACAACAACGTCGATGGTGGCGACCGTGTTGGGCCATGCAGGACTCGATCCGACGATGGTTGTCGGAGGCGTCGTCGGAGCATTCGGTTCGAACGCACACCTCGGCACCAGCGACTTGATGGTGGTTGAAGCTGACGAAAGCGATCGATCGTTCCTGATGTTGACGCCGACGATCGCCGTAGTAACCAACATCGATCGCGAACACATGGATTACTACCACGACATGGACGACGTGCGTGCCTGCTTCGCGAGTTTCGTGAACAAAGTGCCGTTCTACGGTTCGTCAGTCTTGTGTCTCGACGATCCGAACGTGCAGGCAATCATTCCCCTCCTCGAGCGCCGTCGCCTGACTTACGGCTTCAGCGCGCAGGCTGACGTCTCGGCTCACGGCATCCGGCACGACAACAACTTCGGCTCATCGTTCACCGTCTGGCGCGGGACCGACGTAATGGGCGAAATGATTTTACGCGTGCCGGGTGTACACAACGTCTATAACGCGTTGGCTGCGGTCGCTGTTGGATTTGAATTGGAAGTGCCGTTCGAAAAGATCGTTGAAGGACTGCACAGCTTCACGGGCGCGGGCCGCCGGTTTCAGTCGAAAGGCGAAGTCGATGGTGTGTTGGTGGTTGACGACTACGGACATCATCCCACCGAGATTCGCGCCACGCTCGCGGCGGCGAAACTCGGCTCGGGCGGCAGGCGCATCGTGGTGCTGTTTCAGCCACACCGCTACACAAGGACTCACGATCTGATGCAGGAGTTTGCGCGTTCATTCAACAACGCCGACGTCCTCTTCATCACAGACATTTATGCGGCGAGCGAAGATCCGATCGAAGGCGTGACTGCCGAAGCACTGACCGCGGCCATCAAGCGCTTCGGTCACAAGGACGTCAACCACATCGGCGCGCTCGACAATGCCGCTACCATTTTGCGCGACCACGTTCAGCCCGGCGATCTCGTGTTGACGCTCGGCGCCGGCACGGTGAGTCGCGTGAGCGAGCAGTTGCTCGGGTTGTTGAAAGGACAATCACTAGCCGCGGATACGAAATGATCGTGTTGGAAGAAGAGAACAAACTGGCGGAACGCGATCAGGCAGTTCAAGAGATTGCCGCGCGGCTCGGCGTGCGTGCAGAGCGTGGGAAACGTTTTGCCGAGTTGACCAGTTTGCGTGTTGGCGGCGCGATCGACTGGGTCATCGCGCCTGACACCGAAGAGCAAGCGGCGGCGATCGTTTACGAGTTGGACCAGGCGGGAATCGGTTGGCGGCCGCTCGGCTCGGGCAGCAACGTGCTCGCCGACGATGCCGATCACCACTACGTCGTCCTTAATTTGAGCAACATGAAAGGTGAAGTCCACATCGACGGCGAACGAGTTTCCGTCAGTGCGGGTTATTCGCTGCCGCGACTCTGCATCGACGTGGCGCGCAATGGTTTGGCAGGAATCGAAGGCCTCGGCGGTATTCCCGGAACGATCGGCGGCGCGCTCTGGATGAATGCCGGCGCGTACGGTCACGAGATCGGCACGGTTACGGAAACTGTGCGTGTCGCTCGCGAAGGCAAGGTTGTCGATGTTCCGGGTGAAAGCATTCAGTGGAACTATCGTCACACTTCGTTTCGTGAAGGCGAACTGTTGCTCGGCGCTGCGCTGCGCCTGAAACCTGACGACCCGGAACAAATCAAGGCGCGCATGGACGAGGCGAAGAGCAAGCGTCTTGCGACGCAGCCACACGGCGCGCGCTCCGCGGGATGTTTCTTCAAGAACCCGCCGGCGAGCACGATCGGCACAGGAAAGATCATCGACGAGATGGGAATGAAAGGACAGCGTCGCGGCAGCGCTGTTGTTTCGCCGGTTCACGCGAACTTCATCGTCACCGAAGGTGAGAACGCACGTGCCGAAGATGCGCTCGCGCTGGCTGAGGAGATTCGCGAGCGCGTGCGTCGCGAGCAGGGGATCGAGTTGGAGTACGAGGTTGAGCTTTGGCGTGCGAGTAATCAGCCACAGATGAACACGGATAACACGGATCAGAAAAGAAAGGAGGAGTAGCTGTGAGAGAGCCAGTCGTAGCTCAAAAAGTTGGGAATCGAAGCGGGATTGGTAAGGCGCGGTCCGGAGTGGGCCAACGTCCCGCAAAGCGCGGAGCTAACGAGCCGATCACTGCACGCTTCAAATCGCTGTTAGGTTACGTGCCGCTCGCGCTGCGTATCGGCGTGATCGCGATCGTCGCCCTGATCGCGTTTGTCGGTTATCGCGCGGCTGCGTCGGCGAGCTTCTTCCAGGTCCGGACCATCGAGACGCGTGGCGCGTCGCGCGCTTCAGTCGATGACATCAAGACGGTTGTGCGTCGCGATGTGGGCGAGACCGGCGTGTGGCAAGCCGACCTTCAGCAGCTCAGCAACCACCTCGAAAAGCTGCCGTGGGTGCGTACGGCGATTGTTACTCGTGTGTTACCCGACGGCATTCGCGTCCGCATCACGGAACGTGAGCCGAAGGCGGTGGTGCGTACCGCTGCCGGTCGATTCATCTGGGTCGATGACGAAGCGGTGTATCTCGGTGAAATGTCGCCGACGGATCAAATGCCCGCGTTCTTCCTGCGCGGTTGGAACGAAGAAGACGCCGCCACGGCGCAGGCTGAGAACCGCGAACGTGTCGGCAAGTTTCTCGAGTTGCAGCGTGATTGGAGCGGGCAAGGGATAGCGGAGCGTGTGAGCGAAGTGAATCTGATGGATCTGCGCGACGTGCGTGTACAGCTTGCCGGAGACGATTCGCAGATCGAAGTTCGACTCGGCTCACAGGATCAGAACACGCGACTCGGCAAAGCTTTGACAGTTCTCGACGCCCAGCGCCAGACAGCGCGTGGGCCACTCATCAGCTACATAGATCTTACACAGGGTAAAAGAGCGATCGTTGGGTTGGTCACCGGCAACCACACAGTTGCTGAAAGCAAAAACGAGTAGATTAGAACCCGACATGGCAAAGCGCACACAACACACGATCGGTCTCGACATCGGGACGAGTAAGGTGACGTGTATCGCGGGTGAACCTGGTGAAGGCGGGCTGCTTGAAGTCGTGGGCATCGGAGAAGCCGACGCTCGCGGACTTCGAAAAGGAGTGATCGTCAACCCTGACGCCGCGGTGGACGCGATCAAGAAGGCCGTCGAGGATGCCGAGCGTATGAGTGGACTCGAAGCGGAGGAAGTAACAATCAATCTCGCCGGCTCACACATCCTTGGCTTCAACGGTCAGGCCATCGTCGCTGTCTCCGGGCGCGATCGAGAGATCATGGCTGAAGACGTGCGGCGCGCGATCGATTCAGCCTGCGCGATTCAACTTCCAGCCGGGCGCGAGATCGTCGATCGACTGCCGCAGGAGTTCATCGTCGACGATCAGGACGGCATCAACGATCCAGTGGGAATGATCGGTGCACGACTCGCAGTGAAGGTACACATCGTCACCAGTCCCGTTACTGCTCGACAGAACGCGATCAACGCCGTGAACCGCGCCGGACTCGTCGTCGCCGACATGGTCCTCGAGCAGCTCGCAGCCGCGGAAGCGTCGCTAACTGAAGATGACAAGGAGTTTGGAGCAGCACTCGTCGACGTCGGAGCCGAAACGACAGGCCTGATCATCTACCAACGTGGCGCCGTTCAGCACACGGCGGTCTTTCCGCTCGGTGGTTCGCATTTCACGAACGACATCGCTTTCGGTCTGCGAACTCCGATCCCGGAAGCCGAGAAGATCAAGCGAACTGTCGGCTGCGCTTGCAGCAGCTCTTTGAGCGAAATGGAACGAGGTGAACTCGTCGACGTGCCTTCAGTCGGCGGTCGCCCGCCGCGACAACTCTCGCGACAGATCCTCTGCGACATTCTTCAACCGCGCGCCGAAGAAGTGTTGATGCACGTCGCCGACGAGATCAAAGACGCGGGTTGGGAGCGACAACTCTCGAGCGGCGTCGTGTTGACTGGGGGCGGCGCGTTGCTGCACGGCATGACTGAGATCGCGGAACAGGTTTTTGATGCCCCAGTGCGAATTGGTTATCCCGAGCGAGATCGCTTTGGTGGATTGGTTGAGGATATTCAGAGTCCTGCATGGACTGCCGCAGCGGGTCTGGCGTTGCTCGCGTATCGCACACAAGCAGCCGAGATACGCACTGGAGTGAGCAGGCGTGGATCGACAGGCAAGCTGACGCACTTTGTGTCACGTTTTAAAAATAGATTCGGTAGTATTTTCTGACAAGTTGTTGTATGCTTGCGCCCCGGTTGCACAAGATATTGTCCGCCAGATATCGATGCCGATGGCTCAAGAACCCCAACATAGAAGGAAGAGGCCTTGGAAGCCATCCCGTTTTGGGAGAGAGGAACTGACTATGACACCGGACACTCGTCAACCGGGAACAGGCATTAATATTTTCATCGATGATGATCCGCCGCTCACCGGAGCGCGGATAAAAGTGATCGGCATCGGCGGTGGTGGCAGCAATGCCGTCAACCGCATGATCGAATCCGGCATTGAAGGCATCGAGTTTCTCGTTGCCAACACAGATCTGCAGGCGCTGAAACGTTCGCGTGCGCCGATCAAGATTCAGCTCGGCAGTCGACTGACGAAAGGACTCGGCGCCGGCGCCGATCCCGGAGTCGGCCGCGAAGCAGCACTCGAAGACACTGACAAGATCATCGAAGTGCTCGAAGGCGCCGACATGGTTTTTGTCACGACAGGTCTCGGCGGTGGCACCGGTACCGGCGCCGCGCCGATTGTCGCTTCACTCGCAACCGAGCTCGATGCGTTGACGGTTGCCGTGGTGACGAAGCCGTTTCATTTCGAAGGACGCCGTCGCATGCAACAAGCCGATCAGGGTTTGCGAGAGTTGCGCGAGTGCGTCGATACAGTCATCACGATTCCCAATGAACGATTGCTGCACACGGTCGAACGCGGTGTGTCGCTCGCGGACTCGTTCAAAGTTGCTGACGACGTGTTGCGACAAGCGGTGCAGGGCATCAGCGATCTGATCACCGTGCCCGGTTTGATCAACCTCGACTTCGCGGACGTGAAGTCGATCATGCAGGGAATGGGCATGGCTTTGATGGGCGCTGGACGAGCCACCGGTGAGAACCGCGCCATCGAAGCGACTCAGCAGGCGATCTCGTCGCCGCTCCTGGAAGAGGCGACTATACAGGGCGCCAAAGGTGTTTTGATCAACATCACCGGCGGACCCGACCTCACGTTGTTTGAAGTGAATGCGGCATCGTCGATCATTCGTGAGTCTGCTGACGACGATGCGAACATAATCTTCGGTGCAGTGATCGATGAGACCATCACCGATGAAATGAGGATCACAGTCATTGCGACTGGGTTTGACAGAGAGGCCACATCAGTTGCGTCTGCCGCTGCGACAACAGCGATTCCCGCGCCGCCACCACGTTTCGTAGCGAGGCCGGCCGACGATCTCCCGAGGCCTATGATGGGAACTCCACGCGTTGACGATCTCGATGTACCGACTTTCATTCGCAAGAAAGCGGACTAGAAAGCTGCCAACCACAAAGACACGAAGGCACAAATCAGTAATTTATTTTGTGTCTTCGTGTCTTTGTGGTGAGAGGGAAAGGATGTAAACAAACTTGCATCGTTTCTTGCATGTAAATCTTTGATATCGAGTGGTTTTCCCCTTTGCTTTTTCTGCTCTTGTTGTGTAGCATACGCACATTCCTTGCAGGAAATTCCATTACGGGTATAGTTCGTTCCTCTCCTCGGATGGGCCGCAGCCTGCGAGAGCTTTGACACTGATCTGAACATCTAAGCCCTGTGTCCTATACATCGCTAGTTCTCGAACGGGTAAATGCCCGTCATAGATTTTTGGAGGTAATAATCACGTGAATCGTAAACTCATCAGAACTACACTTGCGGAAGTCAAAGGCAAAGCCCGAGAAGTTCCGCAGCCCAGAGAGCGTTCGAATGGGAGTTCCCGCGCCTCAAACGACGGCCCCCCGCAGCGCGAGCGCGTTGCGCAACAGCACGCGCCGGTCCAGGTTAAGAAAAGAATTCCGCCTCCCAACGAAACAAACGCGGAGATCTTTTATTACAAGAAACAGATCGATGCGCATACTTTGATGGTCATTGTTCTATTGGACGGTGAAGAGATTGAAGGCACAATCGAGTGGTATGATCGCGGCGCTCTCAAGGTCAACCGCAAAGGTGCTCCCAATCTTCTGATTCTCAAACGGAACATTAAGTACATCTACAAGGCCGACGAGCGTGTTGAGGCAGCCAACGCCTAAGGGATTGTGAGCAGCCTCGCCCTGAGTTCTCGCCCTGGACAACAGTGCGTCGCCTCAAGCAATGCGACACTCAGACCAAAGCTCAACAAACCCTGGACCTCGACCCAGGCGAGTTTTGCCGCGCATCGGCATCACGATGGGAGACCCTGCCGGGATTGGGCCCGAAGTTGTCCTCAAAGCAGTTGCGGAAGATGAAGTCAAACGAGTTTGCGTGCCGGTAATCATCGGCGATGCACAGTTGCTCGCTCACACGGCACGCACGCTCGATCTGCAATCCGGCTACGACATCATTCGTGTTGGAGAAAGCTTTCCGGATCAGTTTTCCGAGCCGGTCATCTATCATCTCGACAACATCAGCGGTTTTATCGAGCCGGGGATCGAGTCGGGCGCTGCGGGTAAAGCAGCGGCTAATTATATTGAAGCGGCGGTGGAGCTTTGCGCGGCGGGTAGCACCGACGCGATCGCCACCGCGCCGATAAATAAGCGCGCGTTGTTTCTCGGCGGTTATAGTTTTCCTGGTCACACTGAGTTTCTCGCTCATCTCACCGGCGCCGAGGAGTATGCGATGGCGTTTGTAGCTGCAAACCTTCGCATCGTTTTGCTGTCGACGCACGTTCCGTTGTCTGAGGCAATCAGGATGGTCGAACGCGATCGCCTGATGAAAGTCATCAATCTCGCGCACCGCGAGCTTCAGCGTTGGGGCATCGAGCGGCCGCGGCTGGCCGTTGCGGCGCTAAATCCGCACGGAGCTGAGGGCGGCTTGTTCGGAGTTGAAGAGGCTTCGGAGATCTTGCCGGCGATCGAATCGTGTCGCCAGATGGATGATATCAACGTGCAGGGACCGTACTCGGCGGACACCGTTTTTCTACGTGCCTCGCGCGGGGAATTTGACGCGGTGGTCGCGTGTTATCACGATCAGGCGATGATTCCCGTGAAATGTTTGTCGTTTGGCGAGGCGGTTAATGTTACGCTGGGACTGCCGTTCATCCGCACTTCCGTCGATCACGGCACTGCTTTCGACATTGCTGGGAAGGGACTGGCGGAACATTCGAGCATGGTGGCGGCGATCAAACTGGCCGCGGAGCTCTCGACGCAAGCTGGCGAGAGCTGCCGCGCAGTGGAAGTTTAATCGAACAGAGAAACACTCACATGGACAATAACGACACCCTTACAGAAAACCGGCGCATGCTGGTGGCAGACGACGATCCGGCAATACTGCGCCTGATCGCTACCATTCTCGAGAAAGAAAACTACAGCGTCGTGACGGCGCGCGACGGGCGCGAGGCGTACAAGATTTTGCAGAGTGATGCTGATTTTACCGCTGCGATCCTCGACGTCGTCATGCCGCACATCTCCGGGCCCGAACTGGTGCGCTACATGAAATCGGAAGAGCGCCTGCGAAAGATTCCGGTAATGATGATGACGGCCGAACAGGATCCAAAGCTCTCGTCTGACAGCTTTGCGGCGGGCGCGATCGTGTTCCTGCCGAAGCCTTTCACCACTGCGCAACTACAGATCATGTTGCAAATGTTGATTGGCAAGAAGACTGCTGAATAGCTACTCATGAGACTGCTGCTTGTCTTGCTCCTGCTTTTAACTCCGCTTTCCGCTCGCGCCGATATCAGTCGAAACCAGGCTCGCAAAGTGATCCAGACGATGGCGGGATGGTCTCTGCCGGGCAGTGCGGTTCGTATTCGATCTGTTGAATCGAGTGGCAATGAGAGTGCTGAGGTGAGTGCTGAGATCCAGGTCGTCTTTCGACTGCGGCTGCACGAACGTCACTGGGAGTTAAGAGAGATCAGGACCGGGCAGGATCGTTGGGAACGTTTGGAAGTGATTGCGCGTGCAACTGGGGTTGAGCTGCCGGCCGGGCAGTGTGACGGGCCATCGGAGTTTGCTACAGAGCTCACGACTAAGCGTGCGCGTTGTCTTGTTGCGGAGCTTTTCGGCGTCACGCTTCCGTCCGATGAGGTGAGGATCAAGGAAGTCTCGCCGTTCGGGTTGTCACTCGGATCCGAATCGGCAGCGCTAGTGACGGCGCTTGTGCAGGCTGACTTCCGTTTAGCGCAAGACGCTGGCGGATGGCGTGTAACTGCATTCAAAAGTGGCACGCGCGACTGGGCCAACGTAAGTGACATTCCCATCGCTATCGATCAGGTCAAACGTTCCGCTGCAACTGAAGACCTCTCAACGATCGCCAAAGCCCTCGGCGACTTCCATCGCGACCGCGGCCATTTCGTCATTTCAGACAAAGAATCAGTCCTCATCGACCACCTCAGCCCCAAATACCTGACGCGCGTAATCCGCACCGACCCCTGGCACCGCCCCTACGAATACGACGGCCAACAAGACCGCTATTCTTTGCGCTCCCTCGGCCCCGACGGCAAACCCAACACCCCAGACGACGTCGTCGTTTCGGGTCCGTAACCATTCACTGGGCATAGTAGCCGGGACGCGTGCGTGCTACCAGGTCTGGCCGGTTGATGATGGAAACCTGGACCGAGCGCCAGCTACCGTCGCGCGTCGAGTTCGTCGGTTTGTATCCGAGGCTGTAGACCTTGCCGAGATCGTTGATTACCTGCTCGTACACGCCATTGAGGTCCGATATCTTACGTGCGTGGTAATAAGAACCACCGCTCTCTTCGGCGAGCAAGTTAAGCGTGCGACGCGCATTCTGATACTCTGTCTTCGCGAATGAGTTTCCATAGTCCGCTTCGGTGTCGAGATAAATCGGTACGATGAGCGTATCGGTCTGCCGTACTTGTTCGACCAGGTCCGCAAAGGTTGTCTTCGAACCCGGCGATGGCTCAACCAGCATCAAGTCTCCGTCGACGCCGTCGCTCATCAGCACCACCGCGCGGCGTCGTTCCAGCGTCTTTGGTCCGATTACGTCGTCGAGGACGAATTTCACTGCATCCCAGACGCGCGATCCGCCAGAGCCTTCCATGTTATTGACACTCGCTGCCAGTTGGGCGCGGTCCAACGTCAGCGGTGAGATGACGTTCGGTGTATCAGAGAAGGTGACGATAGCGAGCCTGTCCGCCGGACGCGCTGCCTCGATAAAGCGCAAGGTCGACTTCTTGATCAGATCACGTTTGTCCTTAGTGGATCCTGACAAGTCAACCAGCAACACCAGATCGAACGGCACGTCAGTCGAGGCAAAGTAAGTCACGGTCTGTTCCTGATTGTTTTCCATTACGCGGAAATCTTCCTTCGTCAGCGAACCGACAAACATCTTCAGCTTGCTATTGAAGACGCTGACGTTGAGATTCACGAGATTCGTCTCCACTTTGATAACGTCGCCCGGATCCACTTCAGACGAATCGAGTTGGGCCGAGTTGATGGTTTGCGTCAGCGACTCTGTTAATTGTTTTGAGAGTTGGCTGCTGGGCGGCTGGCGTGCTTTGATGAGCGGCTTGCCGTAATGCTGCTCGAGGGCTTTGATGTACACGTCGAGCTTCGGCAGACCAAACTCGGCACGCAGCGAATCGACCTTTGTCTGGTCTTGAATGGGATAAAGAACCAGAAACCCGCCGCTGCTGATGGCCTGCGTACCGAAGAGTTGTTTCATGCCGGCGCTCACGCGAAGCCGATCGTATAATCCGGCAAATTCCGATTTCTGACTCGGATCTTTCTTGATTGTGGCAACGATAACCGGGAGTAAGTCGCGCTGCAGTTCAAACGTGCCGCCATTTTTGAGGATCTGGAACGCGGCGACGACACCTTCGTGGTCGACCAGCGCGGTGGTGGGCCAGCCGGATGCTTTTAGTATCTGGCAGAGTTTGGCGGTGTGAGTTTCATAAACCTTGTGTAGTTTCTCTCGGTCTGACTGCTTGGTCTGATCCTTCGAGACCACTTGCATCAGCAACTCGCGTTGCTGGTAGACCAGTTTGAGCAGTTCTTCTTTGAGCTTCTCGTCAGGTTGGGCCCGCGCCGGAGACTCAACGCGCGCGAGCATCTGCCTTACGTCGTCCTGGGTGAGGCACGACTGTGCGTTCGTCGAGAGGGAAGCACAGGCGAGCAAAACCACCGTCAATATAACAAGCTTCATCGCGTTATAGGCTCGCATACCCACCGTCCCTAAAACAAACTCTTGACTGCCGCTTACCGCGGGTGTTAGGTTTCATGTGGGGCCTCTTCCTAAGGCCCGCTTCGTGACGACATGCCAGCGCCATCCGTGCTTACGCACTAGGCCCCGCCGATGGTGCACTTCAGCTAAAGGGATTCGCTTTGCTAGCTGGACGCAAACTCCTACTTGCCGACGATTCGGCCACCATTCAGAAAGTTATCGACCTTACGTTCGCCGACGAAGGTGTGCGAGTCGTGGCGGTCGGCAGTGGCCGTGAGGCCATCGATCAGCTCCTGGAGGTTGAACCCGATATAGTACTCGCGGACGTCTTCATGCCGTCTCCCAACGGCTACGAGGTCTGCGAATACGTCAAAACAAACGAGAAGCTGAAACACATTCCCGTAGTGCTGCTCGTAGGCTCGTTCGAGCCGTTCGACGAAGCGGAGGCGCGCAGAGTTGGCGCGGATGACATCTTGACGAAACCATTTCAATCAATTCGACGACTGATCGACAGGGTGGGTGCCCTGGTCACAAGCCCGCCGCCTGTCGAGAAAGAGCGTCCAACCGCTGAGCTTCCGAAGGTTGAAGAGCCGGAGGAAGAGGAAGTGTTGATGGACCAACAGGAGTTGGAAGTGACGACGGCGGATACGTTGCCGCTCGAGGAGGCGGTGAAGAAGAACGAACACGAGGTGGAACAGCCGGTTGCCGCATCGGAATCGTTACCACGTGAGGAGACAATGAAAACGGAGACACGAAACGATTCTCAAAGCGATGCGGACGTGTTGTTGGACCTTGGGGAGTTTGAGCCGGTCAGGGCGAGTGCTCCGGACGATGATTTTGTTTTGGATCTCGATGAGGAGCCTGCCGAGCCTGCTTACGCGGCGACACCGGTGCGAGCGTTTGTCGAGCCGCAGGTGAAGGAAGCGGTGGCGGCTGCGGGTGCGTACGAGTCGACGTACCAGCCTGAAGTTCACTCGTCGTTTGCTGACACGCAGGAAGTTCCCTATGCGTCCGCCGTCGTAGAACCTGAACCGGAGCCGATAATCGCGGAATCCGAGCCGGTCGTCGCTACGGCTCCTTCGATCAGTCCTAATCAACTCTCCCCCGAAATGATCGACGCCATCGCCCGTCGCGTTGTCGAGATGATGTCGGACAAAGTGGTCCGCGAGATTGCGTGGGAAGTTGTTCCGGATATGGCGGAGCTGCTAATCAAGCAGCAGTTGGAAGAGAAAGCGAAGTAAGGTTTTTTAGTTTCTACTTGAGCAGGTGACTCTCGCGGGTCACCTGCTTTTGTCTTGAGGTTGCAAATTGCAGCCTCAAGTTCAGCTCAGCTTATTTCGGGCATGCCTCTGCCAGCGTGCCAGAAGCGAATGATTTCTATTGATCTTGCTTCGTGATTAACCCGGTAGACAATCCGATATGATGATCTCGCGAATGTATTCATCATCAATCTCCGGCACCACTCGGCCAAGCTCCGGAAATTGACCCAAGCGCTTGATTTGGTGAGTCAAGCATCTGCCAAATCGCAGACCTTGGTCTGGATCGTCGACTGAAATGTATCGAACGATGTCCTCTATGTCTGATCGTGCGGAACGTGAGAGTCTTACCTGATAATCCATGAGGGGAGTTCTTGCTCGACTTCTTCGATTGGAATGCTGTCTCCGTTATCAAGCTCCGATAAGCCTTGACGGATAGCCGCTATGAATTCCAGCTCTCGTGCAATGTCTTGAAGTGAGGCGTCATCTGGAATTCGTCGAAGTAAGTCTTGAACGATCTCTTTGTTAGTCATACCTTGGGAGTTTGCGCTTCATACGCCGCTTTTTCAAGTGCTCTTCTTAGCTGTCCTATTTTGAACTTTCTCAGCCATCTAGCGTAGACTGTGGCTTTTCGTTTCGAGCCAAGAAAGCACAGAGTACGCATGGAGATCCCCAAACAGTACGACCCTAAAGAGGCGGAGAGGCACCACTATGAAAGGTGGGAGAGGAATGGGTATTTTGCGCCGGAGATCAACAAAGATCCGAGCGCGCCGGTATTCAGTATTGTAATTCCGCCTCCAAACGTCACTGGATCGCTGCACATGGGCCACGCGCTCCAGTACACGCTGATGGATGTGATGACGCGGCACAAGAGGATGCGCGGTTATCGCGCTCTCTGGCTGCCGGGGATGGACCACGCCGGCATCTCGACTCAGTTAATGGTCTCGCGTGCGCTGAAGAAGGAAGGGAAGTCGCGGCACGATCTGGGACGTGAGAAGTTTGTCGAGCGCGTTTGGCAGTGGAAACACGAATCAGGCGGACAAATCACGGTGCAGATGCGTCGCGAAGGCGCCTCAGTCGACTGGTCGCGCGAGAAGTTTACGTTGGACGAGGATCTTTCGCGCGTCGTGCGCGAAGTGTTCGTGCGCCTGTACGACGAGGGCATGATTTATCGCGGCAACCGGATCGTTAACTGGTGCCCGCAGGACCAGACAGTGCTCTCGGACCTCGAAGTCGAAAAACTGCCGCAAGCCGGAAAACTTTATTACCTACATTATCCGATCAAAAACAGCGACCGACGCGTTACCGTCGCAACGACGCGACCGGAGACGATGCTCGGTGACACTGCCGTCGCCGTAAATCCAAAGGATGAACGCTATCGCGACGTGGTGGGCCAAACAGTTCTCCTGCCACTCACCGATCGCGAGATTCCGATCGTTGCTGACGAGTACGTCGATCCGGAGTTTGGCACCGGCGCTGTGAAGATCACGCCCGCGCACGATCCAAACGACTACGAGATGGGCCTGCGTCACGACCTGCCTCAGGTTGTCGTGATTGATCCGCACGCGAAGATGACGGCGGATGCGGGGGCCGAGTTCGCCGGCCTCGATCGTTACAAAGCGCGCGAAAAAGTCATAGCCGATTTCGAAGCGCTCGGACTGCTCGAAAAAGTTGTCGACTACGAGTTCTCGATCTCCAAGTGCGAGCGTTGCAAGACTGTCATCGAGCCTCTGATCTCGATGCAGTGGTTCATGAATATGGACCAACTGCGCGATCTCGCGCTCGATTTGATGGCACGCGAACAGAAGCCACGCTTCGTGCCGGAGACGTACAAGAAGGTATATACAGACTGGCTCGAGAACCTGCGCGATTGGACCATCTCGCGGCAACTGTGGTGGGGCCACCAGATTCCCGCCTGGTACACGCCTGATGGTCGAGTCGTCGTCGCCCGCTCGGAAGAAGAGGCGCGCGAAAAAGCCGGCACAAACGAAGTGACGCAGGATCCGGACGTGCTCGACACCTGGTTCTCTTCCGCACTCTGGCCGTTCTCAACTCTCGGCTGGCCCAAAGAAACGAGGGATCTAAAAACCTTCTACCCAACGTCGGTTTTGGTCACCGCGCGTGACATCATCTTCCTTTGGGTATCGCGCATGGTGATGATGGGGATGAAGTTTGTCGGCGAAGAGCCGTTTGCGGACGTTTTCATCACCGGAACGATCCTCGACGCGCAGGGCCAGCGCATGTCGAAGACGAAGATGAACGGCGTGGATCCGATCGACGTGTTTGACAAGTTCGGAGTTGACGCAACGCGTCTCACGCTCGCCCAGGTCGGCAGCACCGATACCCGCTGGAACGAGAAGCAGGTCGAATCGTATCGCAACTTCGCCAACAAGATCTGGAACGCCGCGAGATTCTGTTTACTCAACTCCGAAGGCGCCGAAGTAAAACCGGAGATACTCGACGAGAGCACGTCGCTTCACGATCGCTGGATCGTTTCGCGGCTAAACAAAACCGCGCAGGATCTGAATCGCGCGATCGACAGTTACGAGTTTCATCAAGCGGTACAGTCGCTGTATCACTTCTTCTGGGACGACTTTTGCGACTGGTACATCGAGCTCGTAAAGGCCGACGTCACCGCGGAACAGGAGAGCGCTGCTCGCACAGACTCGCGCACGCGCTTGTTGACCGTGCTCGAACAGGCGCTGCGATTGTTGCACCCGTTCATGCCTTACATCACTGAAGAACTGTGGCAGCGGTTGCCCGGCGACAAACGTCTGCACGAGGCGTATGAAGGCGCCGAGCCGTCGGTGATGTTGACTGCTTATCCGGAAGCACACGCGGAGCTGATTGACGAAGTCGCAGAGTCGGAGATGCAGGCGATCATCGAGTTGATCTCGCGCGTGCGAAACATTCGTTCCGAGATGAATATCAAACCCGCAGAGCGCGTCAAGATCGTTGTTGGCTCACCTGATGAGAACCTGCGTCGTGTTTTCGAATCGGCACGCGAGCAGATTGCGCGCCTGGTCCGCGCGTCTGAAATTTCCGTCGGCGATCGTCTCGATGCACCCAAAGCTTCGGCTCGTGCTGTGCTGACCGGTGGCGCTGAGCTGGCCGTGCCGCTCGAAGGCTTGATCGATTTCGAACAGGAGCGTCGGCGTTTGCAACGCGAACAGGAAAAACTACAAGCGGAAGCCGCAAAGCTCGAGGCACAACTCGGCAATCCGAACTTCGTGTCGCGCGCTCCGGTTGAACGCGTTAACGAAGTGCGCGACCGCATCGCCGCGATTGCTCAACAGTCGTCTCAACTTCAGCAGACAGTCGAGAACCTGCAATGAACTGGATCGACGAAGGCGCGCTTTACTCACAAATCGCCCTCTATCTGCGTGAAGATCTGGGGCGCGGCGACATCACCACACAGTCGATCGTGGCTCGCAACACGCGCGCTCGCGCACGCTTCGTCGCGGGCGAGAACATGATCGTCGCAGGTCTCGAAGCCGCTGAGGAAGTTTTCCTGACACTCGATTCGCAGCAACAACTCGAAGCGTTTGTTTCCGACGGCGAAGCGGTCGAAGCGGGCAAGGTGATCGCGCGAATGGTCGGATTTGCCGACGTGCTGATCTCCGCTGAACGAGTGGCGCTGAATCTTATGCAGCGACTCTCGGGCATCGCCACGCTTACGGATAAGTACGTGAAGGCAGTCGACGGCACGGGCGCGTTGATAGCGGATACGCGTGCGACCACGCCCGGATTGCGCCTGCTCGAGCGATACGCCGTCGAGCTCGGTGGTGGTTACAACAGCAGGTTCGGTTTGGACGACGGCGTGGTCGTGACGTCGAATCACATTTCGATTCTCGGTGGCGTGACGGGAGCAGTGAAGTCGGCGAAAGAGAAGTTGGGCTACCTGCACAAAGTTGCGGTGGAAGTGTCGGGTGAGTATGAAGTGGAACAAGCAATTCTGGCCGATGCTGATGTGATTGTGATCGAGAACCTCAGTGTGACGGAGTTTGCTCGCCTAGCGGCGCTGGCGCGTGAGTGGTCGAAGTCGATCGCGATCGAGTGTGCCGGGAAGATCACGCCGGAGAATGCGCGAGAGTACGCTGAGGCAGGTGCGCAACTGTTACGAGTCGAGGCGCTGACGAGTGCGGCGCCAGCTGCGAATATTAGCTTCAAAGTCCAGCCTTTTTAAGCCACAAAAGGCACATAAAACACAAACAAAGAAATGATGTGGGGAGATGAGACGCGCAGGAGGCTTGCTCGAAGGGCGCTTGAGCGTCAACTCGCCTACCAGCAACGCAAGGCGGAACACGTTCGCGGGCGCGAAGAGGAGATCGTTGCCGCGATGACTCGTTCCTCGCGTCGGGTCCGCGATCTGCTGGAGACGTTTCAGCCAATCAAGCCTGATGCTCGTGTGATCGAGGTCGGCAGTGGAGCGCACGGGCTCATCTTCTGTTTCGGGTCACGGCGCGGCGTCGGCGTGGATCCGTTGGCGGTGAGTTATGGAAGCTTATTTCCGCACTGGCAACGAAGCGCTCAAACAGTGGCGGCGGTTGGTGAGTCGCTGCCGTTTGCGGATCGGAGTTTCGATGTGGTGCTGTGTGATAACGTCGTCGATCATGCGGAGTCGCCGCAGAAGATTGTAAGGGAACTGGTGCGGATTCTTGTTCCGGGTGGTTTGCTGTATTTCACAGTGAACGTTCACCATCCGGTTTATGCGGTTGCGGCGGGTGTGCATTCGAGCTGGAGAGCGGTCGGCGTACCGTTTGAAGTCGGGCCGTTTGCTGACCACACGACACACCTGACGCTCGAAGCTGCTGAACATTTGTTTCAGAACTTGCCGCTACAGATTTTGAGCGCCAAAAGCAACGTCCAGGAAACGAAGGCACGCGCGCGCAAGCAGCCACCGCGGCACGCCGGCGACCGGCTGAAGCGAATCTTTTTCAAAAACGCGCTTTACGAGGTGGTGGCGCGACGCGCGTAAGTTTTTGGAACAGTGTGGGATGGCGGTCGTGGAAGCCTAAGCATCTGGATGCAACTTGATGGCATCTGGATAGCGGGGTATCTTAGGAACCAGCCTCGAATAAGGAGCACCACAATGCCGAGCAGGATTCGTAGTTACATCAAATTCGTCGTCGCCTTTTGCCTCATCGTCAGCTTCTGCCTCGTCGCGGGCGAGGCGCAGACGCGCAGGAAAAAGCGTGCCCGGCGTGCCCCGGCGCCGGCGGCTCCGAGGCCTGTAATTACAAATCCTCCGATCGCGCCTCCTGAAGCGGCGCAAAGTCCAACCCCGACTGACGACGTGAAGATCATCAGCACTGATGACCCGGCACAGGAACCAACTCCGTCTACCGAAGCCAAACCACCGAAGCCGGCAGCCTCACCCGAGCAGGAAAGCATGCAACAGACCATCACCACGCTCTCGAACCAGGTGAACAAGCTGAATGACAAGCTGTCGCAGATGCAGGACGACGATCGTTACCAGCTTGATATGGAGCGTTTGAGTCGCGCCGAACAGCGGGCTGAGCAGTTGCGTTCGCAGTTGATGGACATCCAGGGCAAGATTGCGGATTTCGAAGCGAGGTTGGAGATGATCGATTATGCTTTAAGGCCGGATAACATCGAGAACTCGACGGCTGGTTACGGAACCACTCATCCTGAGCAGGCTCGCGAAGCTCGCAAGAAGGCGCTGGAAGGTGAGAAGTCGAGAGTGCAGGCGCAGTTGAAGCTGGCGGAGACGAGCAGATCGCGTTTGGAAACGGCGGTTGCGAGTGCGGATACGGAAGTGGATCTCTTGCGCGCGAAACTCCAACAGCGCCGGGACCAGATGGATGCCGCGCCGCTCAATACTGAAACTCCAGCAAAGCCCCGGAAGCCTTGAACTCTGAACTCTAGTTTGAAGTCTGCAGGGCGACGACCTTCCAACCTCCGACCTGGTTGCTCAAGGTTAATGTGTAACGCGTGGCAGTGGGTGACGCTAACGAACCGCGGACGACGAGCGTATCGCCGCCGCCGTAGACTGCTACGGCCGGCCTCTCCGCTCCAATCTTTCCATACTTCAATTTCCCCGCACGCACACCATCAAGCATCTGCTGACGAGTTATTTCCTTCGTACCTTCTATCCAGATAAAGTTTGCATCGGTGAGTTGGGTGAGCTTGTCGACGTCGGACTTGCGTATCGAATCAAAAAAGAGAATGTCGACTGCTTCGGCGCCGGTTTTGAGGTCTGCTTCAGCGTAAGGCATGCGCGTTGACTGCCAGTTCACCACTTGCCACTTTCCATTTCGCTTCACGAATGTTCCGCTGTTCAGCAGGTTTGCGACATGATGAATCTCGGAGGCTTCGGTTGTAGCGACTAGCCGAAAAGCTACCACTGCCGTGTCACCGTATTGCTGAATGCGAATGTCCTCAGCCGTGTAAACCGTTTTCGGATCGCCCGGCTTTGGCGCCGGCTCATTCCGCACGCTCTCCAATACTTCAGCCTTGTTCACACGACGACCCGCGGAGCGTGTGTAAATCAAATCATCCGCCCAAAAGCGCTCGTGAACGGCCGGGTCGTTGCGCGACGCACCCGCCAGAAAGTCGTTGAGCAGTTTGGTTAACTCGGCTGCGTCGGGCGCGTTTTGAGCAAACACGCCCGTGGTCATTAGCAACAGCAGGATCGCGGATGAAGCAATTCTTCTCATAAGATTCTTACGGGTTGCCGGCGTGGCGATACTTCGCGACGATCAAACCGATAACAAAGAGCACGGCGGCCAGGAACAGAGTTTCGACTTCAGTTTCCGACCTGGGTGTGGTTTCAGTGTCGACCGGTTTGGTTTCGGTGGGATAATACCCGTTCCCACTCATAACCGCTGCAGTGCTTGCAGGAGTTACGAGTTGATAACGCACAGCGAGGTTGGTGGCGGTATTGTTCAACGACTCATCTCGCTTATCGAAAATCCGCACGATTTCGTCGTTGGCCCACAGCTTAGCGAGCTGCTCTGATGTTTTATATCCTTCAATTTCCTCAGAAGCATTTTTTACTGACCTGACGAACTCGAACGTCTTAATCCGGCCGGAGATTTGTCCAAAGAGCTGCTCGAGATCAGCGCGCAGTGTGTCCATACGGACCACTGACTTCACTTCGTTAATTCCATCAAGGCTCTTCATGATCTCATCCGGGCCTTTGCTGGTTTGCACCGAATAAAGCAGTGGACCATAAGGACGGCTTGCCCATCGTTCTCTTAGTTTTTCGACCGATTCAAGCTTTACAAGCTGTGGACTATGAATCCAGACGATTACATTGTTGCCAGGCTCTTCCGCCGCAAGATTCCACGCTTTCGACAGTGCCGGCGCGTTATCTGCTCCACCTGTGAACGACGCTAATGCGAGTTGCATTGAGGCTTCAGTAAGTCCACTACCAATGACGCTCTTCGGGGAGGTTTGATATAGCCACTCGCCGTCAGCGAGAACGAGTTGGATATCAACATCGCGTGGCAGCGCTCCGAGCGCGGCATTTATCTCCGGCACCCACCTCGCCATCGATGCAGACGTATCGACGACGAGAACGATGCGCCGCAAATGAACAGGCGTGCGTCCTTCGATCCATTGCTTAACTATCGTTCCCTCAGCTTCGAAGGGATTTGGGCTCCAGGTCCCGGTGTCCGAGTCGATTCTCGACAACAGAAGAGATCTTTCTGGTTTCGAAAGCTGTTTGTCCGTGAGTTGACCGCCGAGTACAAAACGGCCGTCCGGCATTTGACCGTAGTAAAGTCCGCTGTAGTCAGTGGCCATGGAACGCGTTGAATCGAACCAGACGGAATGAGTCAGGGAATCAGGAATGCGGAAATTTCGGCCTTCGAAGTGTGGCAACAGCAATCGCACGTGACTTCGTGATTCCAACACGAGCGGCACAGTGATGCCGAGGCGAATCTTCATTTCACCTCCGTACGAAGGAACAGGGAAGCCCTGGACCAGGATGTGATCGCGACCGGCGGTCGTAACCACAACCGGATTGCGCCGCTGGTCATACAACGGGTATTCCGGTCCAGCGTGAAGCCGGCTGCCAAACACCGCCTCACGCTCTCTATCGTTCTCCCACAGACCCACGTGAGAGACGACTCCGCCCGGTGGCAGTTGAATTTCCGCGCGCGCCTCTCGCTCCAATTCCGAGTCGTTTCGGAATGCGAGTATCCATTCCAGGTTGGCCACGCCACCATCTGCATCGATTTTTGCGCTAAGTTTAGAAGTGGAGAGTGATAGACCTCTTAGTTTGCCGCCGATTCTCGTTCCACCTTGATCGTTCTCGAAGGCGAAAGTTTCCTGTGGTTTCAGACGGGCGGCGATTCGCTGCGGCGGAGCGGTCATGTCGAAGGTTTCACCGGTTACGCGGTAATAGATCCGACGAGCCTCATCGACGCTGACCGGACTCTCTGTCGGGAATAGATGGCCAAGGACGTTAGTCGTGCCACCGTCCGGGGTGTAACAACTTAGCAGCATCTGCTCTTTACTGCTGTGGTTACGCAAAAAGCGAATTCCGCGGGTCCTGGTTTCAGGCGAAGACGATGCTGCCAGGTGTAATCCGTGGCGTGTTAATGCGGCGGGAAGTTCTATCAACCCAATAGCGCCGCCAGTTAAGCCAAAAGCTAACAGCAGTCCTGGGATTCTTAGCGCAAAATTCCGCGGCGGAGCGGTGGCAGCGAGCTGGTTGAGTCGCTGGCGCATGAGCAGTGCGGCAATCAGCGACAGGAAAGGAGACATCGGCAATAGGCCCACGGCTATCAACGTCGTTAGAAATGCCACGGGCACAAGCGGCAGGTAGGCAATCGAGTAGAAGATCGAGATTCCGATAACAACTGCATTAACGAACCCCGCCAATACGAGCCGGTCGGGGACGCCGCGCCTGATCGTGAACCAAACGTGAAGCTGAGCCAGCGGCACGAAGAGCACGAGCATCAGGTGCCACACGGTCGGAATGGGATCGAAGAACACCTCGGCGCACATGTGCGTGCTTGCTTCGACGGTGATGGCGATAGCGGGCAGGATCACACCCAGAAACAGATGGAACTTGTCCGTAATAGTGAGTCTCGGCTGGTAACCCTGCTGGTGCATAGTGCTCCTCAGAAGGCCGAAATATAGCGTGCTTACTTTAAATTACAAAGTCATTTGCCTACAAGCCTGAAACGTTGCTTTGTAGTTTAATCCTGGTGACGTAGACTTGCACCAGTTTTTAGACAAGCAACCAGCAGTAAAGTTCCGGGCAGAAGTTTATGTCGACCATTCCACAGCGCGATCTCTATCGCAGGATCAATGAAGCTTCGGAGCGTGGCGAACGCGTGGTAGTGGCCACCGTTGCTCATACACGTGGCTCGACTCCGCAGCAACGCGGTGCAAAGATGCTTTTCTTTCAAAACGGAGAAGTTGCGGGAACGGTGGGTGGCGGCTGCATCGAGGCTGAAGTTTGGGCCGAGGCGAAGGCAGCCATGCGTTCGGGCAAATCTCAGTTGCACCACTTCTCGCTAACCGCTGACGAAGCGAGTGAAGAGGGAATGGTTTGCGGCGGCACGATGGACATATTTGTGGAAGTGATGAACCGTTAATGTCGCAGGATTTTCTCGTTAACTACAAAGCCAAACACCAGCATCCGCTGAATCGGCTCTCGCACAGCATCGGCATTCCGATGATTGTGGTGTCGTTGCCGCTGTTCTTTTTCAACTGGCGCTGGGCGTTGGTGTTGTTTGTTATCGGTTGGATTCTTCAGTTTGTTGGACACGCTATCGAAGGAAATCAACCCGCCTTCTTAAGGAACCCCGTCTACCTGCTGGTTGGACCACTCTGGCTCCTGCGCCGGGCCGCGTCCGTGGTTAGTTTCGACAAGACAAGATTGTCGAAATGACCGAGATCACGAAGACAATTGAGCAGTTACTGGAGCGCGGTGAGATCGCTCTGGTAGTTACTAAAGTCAGCGGTCCGGGAAGCATCGGTTCGAAGCTGTTGATCCAGGAGAACGGCGCCACGGCCGGCAGTCTCGGTGATCCGGAATTGGATTCGACTGTGATGGCCCAGGCAGCACCATTTCTTGCCTCACGTGACGAAACACGGATGGTTAACGTCAATGACGCTTCGCTGTTGTTCGAACGACTGCAACCAGCGCCGCGTCTCGTTGTTTGCGGCGCGGGTCACGTTGGCGCGTCACTGGCGAGGCTTGCGGCTTTCGCCGGTTACCAGACGACTCTGATCGATGACCGCACTGAGTTTGTGCGGCGGGAACTGTTTCCTGAAAAGCAGATCGACCTGGTTTTTGCTGACGATTGGAGTTCGACCGTGCGGGATGTGATTGGTAACGGTCGCGGAGTTTCGGTTGCCGTGGTGACGAGAGGTCACAACGAAGACGAGCAGTGTATGCAGGCGGTGGTGCGCGCGAATCCGGACTATGTTGGTTTGATCGGGAGCAAGCGCCGCACGTCGATCGTTATCGAACGTCTGCGCGAGTCCGGAATCCCCGACGAGCAATTACGAAACATTCATGCGCCCATCGGTCTCGACATCGGCGCAGTAACCCCCGAAGAAGTCGCGCTCGCCATCCTCGCCGAGATCGTCGCCGAACGTCGCGGCGCCACCGGCTCCTCCCTCTCCTCCTGGCGCCGCCACAAAAAGATCTAGCCACAAAAAGCACAACAGGCATAAAAAGGATTTCTACGTTCTTGTGCATTTTGTGCCTTTTTGTGGCTACTATGACTTCATGCCTAGCGAGATTGAGCTTGCCAAGCCCGTCACCCGCCGCAGCGGAATGTTCCGTGCTCTTTCAAATCCGAACTACCGGCTCTTCTGGACCGGCGCGTTTCTCTCCAACGTTGGCACGTGGATGCAGGCAGTCGCACAGGGTTGGCTCGTACTGCAATTGACCAACTCGCCTTTCTGGCTGGGACTCGACGCGTTCATGGCCACGTCGCCCGCATTTATTTTTACACTGCTCGGCGGCGTCTTCGCGGATCTGATCGATCGGCGACGCTTGTTGATCTACACGCAGGTGATTGCCGGACTCGCAGCGCTCAGTCTCGCGACTCTGGTCGCCACTCATCTCGTCAATCGTTGGCTGGTGCTGGGTTTTTCTTTTGTGACAGGTTGTTGCATGGCGCTGGCAAGTCCATCGTATCTGGCGATGACTTACGACCTCGTCGGCCGCGAAGATCTCGCCAACGCCATCGCGATGAACTCAACACAGTTTCAGCTATCACGCGTGATTGGACCAGCACTGGCGGGAGTCGCGTTTCGAGTGTTTGGTCTCGCAGGCTGCTTTTACGCCAATGGACTCTCTTTCATCGCCGTGGTGACTTCACTCTGGAAGGTGCGGCCTCAAAAAAGTATGAACGCGCCTGCACACTCGGTGAAGGATCGGCGCGCACTCTGGCGCGATCTCGTCGAGGGATTTCGTTACGTTCGCAACCGGCCGCGAGTCCGAGGGTTGTTGCTATTGGGCTCAATCAACAGTCTCTTTGGCGCACCGTATTTTACGCTCGTGCCCATCTACGCGCGTGACATCTTTCACCTCGGCGAAACAGGTCTGGCGGTGATGATGGGAACAGCCGGTGCCGGTGCCTTCTGTGGCGCGTTGCTGGTCGCTTATCTCGGCGACTTCAGACGAAAGGGTTGGCTTGTTCTTGGTGGCTCGATAGCGTTCGGCGTGTGCATCGTGGGATTCGCACTGTCCTCACGGTTGCAGTTATCGCTGCTGTTCCTCTTCGGTTTGGGGTTTGCCCTCGTGGTTGCACTGTCCACCAGCAACACGCTCCTGCAAAAGCTCGTGACCGATCAGATGCGCGGCCGGGTGATGAGCATGTTTATTCTCTCCTTCGTAGGCACCATGCCCATCGGCAACATTCTCGCGGGAACAGCATCAAACAACTTTGGCCCGCAGCGCACACTGGCTGTCGGCGGCTTCATCATCACAGTGGTCGCGACCGGAGTCTCAATCTTCAATAAACGGCTCCGCGAGTTGTATTAGGCAGGTCCACGCCGCAAGAACCGCCCCGCAGGGCGTTCTATCTACCAGCAATGGCTTAACGTCCAATTTGGAGACTTCTTATGCTATCCCGAACCACTCTATTCCGGCTTTTACTGCTGCTTTCGGTCTGTTCCGGCCTCGCCACCGTCGCCAGCGGGCAGGGTGTCATCGTTCCGGGTCCGTGCCGACGCTGTCCGGACCGGCCAATCCAGCCGATCACCCTTCCGAGAGCGCTGCCCGTCAAGTCGATCAAGATCGATACGAAGATCAGCTCACAAGTCGCAACCACCCACGTCGAACAGGTATTTCGCAACGATACAGACGCCGTTCTCGAAGGCACGTACTTCTTCCCGATTCCCGAATCGGCTTCTATCGCTGAGTTTGCGATCTGGGACGGAGATCGAAGGTTGGTCGGTGAAGTCAGGCCGCGTGAAGAGGCGCGACGCATCTACGACGAGATCGTGCGCCGGCAACGCGATCCTGGATTGCTGGAGTATGCGGGTAAAGACTTGTTCCAGGCCAGCATCTTTCCCATTCCGCCGCACTCAGACAAGAAACTCGAGATCACTTACACGCAGGTCGTGCGTGCTGAAGGAGGTACCGTCTCTTATCGTTATCCATTGGGCATTGGTCGCCAGTTAACTCAAATCGGTTCCGTCGCCGGACGCGTTGAAGTTGAAGGTAAAGAACCGGTGCGAAACGTCTATTCGCCTACACACGCGATCGACGTCAAGCACAGCAGCGATAGACGATCGATAGTTTCATTTGAGAGTGAGAGCGGCAAGGAGCCGCAGGATTTTCAACTGTTCTACACCATCTCGAAAGAAGACTTTGGTCTCACACTGCTGACGCATCGCGAGCCAGGAAAGCACGGTTACTTCCTCCTGATGATCTCGCCCAAAGACGATTGGACCGAACAGGAATACTCGGCGAAGGACGTCGTGTTTGTGGTTGATACTTCCGGCTCGATGGCGGAAGAAGGAAAGTTGGACAAGGCGCGCGCCGCACTGTTGTACGGCGTGCGGATTCTGCGCCCGCAGGATCGTTTCAACATCATCTCGTTTGCTGGTGAGGAACACTTGATGGAAGCCGGTTTGATTGCCGCTGACGAGAAAGGCCGCGCGCGTGGTGAAGCGTTCCTGAAAGGTTTGAAGCCGGTTGGTGGGACCAACATTAACCAGTCGCTACTGGCATCGCTGCGCCAGTTCAGCGAAACAGATCGCGAGCGTCCGAAGATGCTCGTGTTTATGACTGACGGCTTGCCGACAGTCGACGAGACAAACGTTACGAAGATCATCGACAACGTGCACAAGGCGAGTAAGCCCGGCGTGAGGTTGTTTACGTTTGGTGTCGGTTACGACGTGAACACAGCGCTGTTGGACAAGCTCGCAGCCGAAAACGGCGGCGTCGCTGATTACGTCGAACCGAAAGAGGATCTCGAAATCAAAGTTTCCAACTTCTTCTCGAAGGTCAATTACCCGGTGCTCACCGATCTGCAGCTCGACATGGGTGGAGCACAGACAGACCTGATCTATCCGCGTGGTATTCCCGATCTGTTTCGCGGTTCGCAGGTGACGCTGATCGGGCGTTACAGCAATGAGGCGGATCTCAATTCAGTGCAACTGAAACTGACTGGCAGATCGAGCGGCGCGAGCCGAACCTACACGTACGCAAATCTGAGTTTTCCGTTGCGCACTGATGCGAACGATTATCTGCCACGTTTGTGGGCGACACGTCGCGTTGGCTGGCTGATGGAACAAGTGCGTTCGAATGGCGAGCAGAAAGAGTTGCGCGATGAGATCGTGGATCTCGGCACGCGTTACGGAATCGTGACGCCGTACACGTCGTATCTCGCGCTCGAAAATCAAGAGATATCCAGGCAACCACTGGATCGCGTGATGGCAGCGCCGCGAAGAGGAGTTACTGGCGGCGGGTTGACCACTCTTAATGAACCGGCGCCGGCGAGTGCGCCGCAGCAGGTCGTTACAGTGACGACTGGCGAGCAGGCGATTCAGCAGAGCAAAACCGCGCGTGCGCAGCAAAATTACCTCGTGCTCAAAGACGACACACGTAAGGATGCGGTGCGGCGAGTCGAAGGCAAGACGTTCTATCTGATCGACGGCGTGTGGACCGATTCGGAGTTCAAGCCCGATGCGCGTTTGCCGGAGACGACTTTGGTGTTTGGCAGCGATGAATACTTCACGTTGCTCAAACAGAATCCGAAACTCGGAAGTTACTTCGCTTTAGGCGAACGCGTCGTGGTCGTCTTTGAAGGACGTGTTTACAAAATAACTAAATAGACAAACTACAGCCGCAAAAGGCACAAAAAGCGCAAAATACATTTGTGCTTTTTGTGCCTTTTTGTGGCTTAATCTCCGTATGCGTACCAGAACCTTAAAGCTAATGCGGTTTTCTGCGGCCGTAAGTGTGTTGTTGGCGCTGGTCGGCTCGTTGCGTGCACAGGGAAGTTGGGTGCCTTCCAAGATCAATAGCGGCGGAAACGATCTCAACACCGTTTACTTCCTCGACAGCAAACGAGGCTGGGTCGGCGGCGACGGTGGTTTCCTGAGTTATACAGAAGACGGCGGCCAATCCTGGCGCCCACAGAAAGTCGTTACAAAGGCCGCCATAAACGACATCTACTTTCGCGACAAAGAAGCGGGCTTCCTGTTAGCCGGCAACTCGATCTTCGTCACTCACGACGGCACTAATTGGTCGCAAAACAGGATCTTTCTTCCGGAGGAGTTCGAAGGCGCGGACGTCGAGTTGTACAGCGTGCGCTTTTCGAGCAAGAACAAAGGCTGGGTCGTTGGTTCGATCAGCAAGCGCGAGCGTGTAGTCGATAGCATTCTTGTTTACACCGACGACGGCGGCGACAGTTGGCGGCGGCAGCGCGCCCCGAGCCGGCTCGAACTGATCCACATCGATTTTGTCAGCGACAAACGCGGTTGGATCGTTGGCGACGGAGGAACAATACTGTTTACACGCGACGGCGGCGCGAGCTGGACAAAGCAGAACGTTGGTACTACGGGCACGCTGTATCATGTCGATTTTCGGAACGATAAAGACGGTTGGGTTGTAGGAGAACACGGCACGATTTTGCGAACGACTGACGGTGGCGAAACATGGACTGTGATTCCGACGAACCTGAACGTCACGCTGCTGAGCATTCAATTCGCAGACGACGATGAAGGCTGGGCGATCGGTCGGACCGGGACGATTCTCAGGAGCACCGACGAAGGAAAGACGTGGGTGCGTGAAGAATCAACAACGAGGCAAAACCTTTACTCGATCAATTTCAACAAAAGGATCGGATGGGTAGTTGGAGGCGGCGGTATCGTGTTGCGTTACGAGCGACGGTAGCGTGTGCGAGCAACCTGCAAGTGTATCGAGGACATCTCAGTCGGCGAGGTTAACGGATCGTCGCAAGTTATAGTGACGACCATAACACTCGGTTCCTCCTGTGATTCGCCCGGCATGTCGGCCATGCCGGGCGCTTTTATTTTCGCTATTCTTTCGAGCCGGTGAACGGAAGCTCAGGCGAGTTTTGCAGCTTCAGGAAACCTTCGATGCGTTCGCCATCGAATCTTCCCGAGATCTCGGTTTCAACGGCGTGTCCATCCATCTCCAGCGATGTGGTGGTGTGAAACGAATTATCGCTGAGCTCAATCGTGCCCAACTCGGCATCTCCCATTTCAGAGTGAATCACGCCGCTATACCCAGCATCGGTACGCGAGACAATCAGCGTCACAGGAATGTTTTGCCCGAATGGCGTTTCCACTTCGATTGACCACGAACCGGCAGGATCGGTCACGCCCGAAGCCTGCGCCGATTTTCGCTTGCCCGCAGTGCTGTAGACCTCAATGTCTTCAGCATACGGTTTGATCTGTTCGAGCACTGATGAGCCATCGCCAACTATGATCAACGCTGCTTCATCCGGTTTGATGTATTTTTGCGCAACTCGCTGGATATCGTCTACGGTAATCGCCTGTACGTTGTCTCGATAGTTCTCCAGATAGTCGTCCGGCAAATTCATCATTTTGATCTGCACTAACTGATCGGTCAGTCCCTCCTGCGTCTCGAGGCGAATCGGAAAGACGCCCGTCAGATACGACTTGGCATCGACGATCTCTTTCTCCGACACCGGCTCTTTGCCGATACGATCGAGCTCATACAAAAACTCTTTCACCGAATCGCCGGTTACAGGCGTGCGCACTTCGGCGGTAGCGCGGAAAGTGCCGGCACTGCGACGCGCATCGAGATTCGAATAAGCGCCGTAGGTGTAGCCCTTGTCCTCGCGAATGTTCATGAACAAACGAGACGAAGCGTTGGCTCCCAGCACCGTGTGCATCAACAACATCGGAAAGTAGTCAGGACTGGTTCGGACGATGCCGCTGTTGGCGATCACGATATTCGATTGCGCCGAGCCAGGCCGATCGACGAGGTATGCAGTCCGTTTGGTGCGAACCGGCGGCGGCGGAAAGTTCGCCACCAACTCTTCTCCTCGCTGCCACGTCGAGAACAGCGATTCGACGCGATTCACGATGTCGTCATAACGAACGTCGCCAACAACAATGAACACGGCGTTATTCGGAACCAGCTTCGCACGATGAAACTTGACGAACGCTTCCCGCGAGACGAGATCGATCGATTCCGGCGTGGGCGCGACGATCGAATAAGGATGATCGCCAAACATGACTTTCGAAAACATCTCGCTGGCGAGAAACGTTGGTTGCGCGCGCTGTTGGCGCAAACTCTCTTTCGTATTCTGCTTCGCGAGCTCTACTTCGTTTTCAGGAAACGATGGCTCGAGAGCAACTTCAGCCAGCAAGTCGAGAATGTTGTCGTTGAACTGGGCCAGCGCCGAAGCACCAACTATCGTGTAATCGGAACTTGCACCCGCCGAGAGACTCGCGCCGATGCGCGCCACCTCGTCCGCGATCTCTTTGCTGGTCTTCGATTGGGTTCCCTCTGGCAGGAGACCGGCTAGCAGATCTATTAACCCGGGGAGTTCCGGAGGATCGAACACTCCACCCACAGGAAACGCCAGGCGATAGCTCACCAAAGGCAGACGGCTGTCTTCCACCACCACCAGCGAAAGCCCGTTGGGCAGAGTGGTTTCGGTTGGCGTGGGAATCAAGATCGGTCGAGGTGGTAGCGGCGAAGGCGCCTGGCTACGAGAGTGTTGCTGTTGACTCATGTTATGGATGCAGCGAACCAGAACCTGTCTTAGTTTGTGGCGGAACATCCGCCGGATCTGTTGGTTGTTCTTCGACAGCGGCGTGTACCGGTGATTCGGGTTCAGCCGCAGGCTTCTCAGGAATCAGCGGGGGAGGCGCAGCAGGTTGATGTGGATCGCCCGGTGGTTGCGGCGACGCAGCGGTTTCTGCAGCGTGTTCGGAAGCAGCCGCGGGAACGATATCGAGCACCACGCGATTCTCGACGTTCATATGGCGAGCGACGGCATTCTTAATGTCGTCAGCAGTGACGCTGAGATACTGGTCCAACTCGGAGTCGAGGAGTTGCGGATCTGAGTCGTACAACGCAAACTCTGCCAGGCGCTGTGCGCGGTACATGCTTGACTGGCGCCCACGTACTGCGTCGTTGCAAAGCGAGTTGCGCAGTTTTTCCATCTCCGCCTCGGTTGGTCCATCGGTGGCGATCCGGTTGATCTCATCGAAGATCTGCTCGCGAATCGTGCTCACGTCTTCGTCGGGTTTGGGTAGTGCGAAGATCAACAGCGCTGATGGACCACGCCGTTCGTCCACGCTTCCTTCAATGGAGACGACTGACTCATCGCCCTTGACCAACTTCTGATAAAGACGCGAGCTGTCACCTTCAAATAGCAGCGCGCCTGCCAGCGATAGAGCATAGAAATCCGGTGTGCGTCTCGCCGGGATCTTCCAGCCGAGCACAAACGCATGTGCCGGCGCCAGCCGATCGTGAAACGTCTCTTCACGAATCGCCACTTCTCTCGGCTCGGAAACGTCAACGGGTGGCGGATCGGGTTGCTTCGGGATGTTGCCGAAATACTTATCGACGAGCGCACGTGCCTCAGCGTCGTCAAAGTCTCCGACAACGGTCATCACGGCGTTGTTGGGCGCGTAGTAGATCCGGAAAAACTCCCGCACGTCGTCGATCGTGGCAGCGTCGAGATCTTCCATCGAGCCGATCGTGGAGTGCGCATTGGCCGGATTCTTGAAGAGCAACTCGTTCATGCGAAGAAAGGCGGTGACGTACGGCTGATTGTCGTAGCGCAGTCTCTTTTCTTCCTGAACGGCATTGCGTTGATTGTCGAGGTTATCCTGCGTCACTTTCAACGATCGCATGCGATCGCTCTCCAGCCAGAAGACAAGTGGCAGATAGTTTGACGGTATAGTCTGGAAATAGTTTGTGCGCTCGGTCGACGTGGTGCCGTTCATCGTGCCGCCGGCGTTGAAGATGTATTGAAAGTGCGCCGCTTTGGGAACGTTTTCCGAACCCTGAAACATCATGTGTTCGAAGAGGTGAGCAAAACCGGTGCGGCCTTCTCTTTCGTTGCGTGAGCCGACGTCGTAGTAAACAGCCACTGAAACTACGGGAATAGCGCGATCGGGGCTGAACACCACGCGCAGTCCATTAGCCAGCTTATATTCCTCGATTGGAGTTGTTGGTAATTGGAATCTCTCAGTCACAAAATTTTCTCTGCCAAAAAACAAAGGGCGTGCTTTACCGCTCGCGAGGAAAGGTAAAGCACTGCTTTGGGGGGAGGTTGTTAGTCAGGCGCGAAAGACAAGGCGCCGTGTTCGTGAGCTTCAGACCGTCTTATCGGCGATTAAGCCACGCAATTCCGCTCGCAGTCGTTCGATCTCGGCGAGCTTCTGTCTGACACGCTCAAACAATGCCGATTGAGTCTTGATGCCCTCGTCGATTAGGAAGCCGGCCGCTTCTGCGCGACTGCGAAAGACACCGGCCTGGACCAGGGCCTCGAGCTTCTCCTGCGCCTCGGGCGAGATCTTTACCGCTACTACGTAATCATCTTTTGCCGATATCGCTTTTTCAATCGTTCTGCTGATATCACGTCCGATTGCGCTCAACGACTCCGGAATGCGCGAAGCAATGTCGCGGACTGACGAGGCCGTTCGACTATGCTCTTCCGAGGTCGGATCGGGATCGTCGTCGCGAAGCATCAAGTCGTCCACTCTCTCGGGTGTTGAATGTTCTTCTTTAGTATACGGACTGCTCATTTGGTCAGACTCCTTTACAGAACTACCGAATTCTATCCGTCCGTCTTTACGATTGTTTGCATGTATAGGTTCATTCTACGGAGCGCGGGAAAGACGGTCAAGCAAAGCGCTAATTGCTGAAGAATAGGATCGAAGGTCCCGGAGGGATCAAATGTTTATAGACATGTAATTAAACAAACTCCGGGCTCCGTAGGAGTCCAATGTTGCCGCGGCACCTGGCGCTCCTCTGGAGCGCGATATGAAGTTGTTCTGTGGCTATAAACATCTGGCCGCGCTGCGGCCAAAACGCAAAACACCACTGGTCGGGAGCACAACCTTGCCGGTGTAGGCGGCATCCGTTATATTGCAGTCGAAGTCTGGAAAATATTCGAGGTCTTGCAGTGAAAAGAATTACGGCCCAAGTCACACTCATCCTACTGGTTTTCACTCTGGTTGTTCCCGGTTTTGTTTTTGCGCAAAACACTCAAACGCCTACCGTTTCCGGTGGCACCGGCCAGGGCGCCGGTCTACCGAGTAGGAGACCAACACGAACGACCCCGGCTACTGCCGCAGTCGAGCGCGATTTCGACGAAGCGTTAAAGGTCATCGAAGAGCAATACGTCGACGGCCGAAAGCTGAACTACAACGACGTGTACAAGTCGTCGATCATCGGCATGCTTCGTTCGCTGGATCCTCATTCCAACTACTACGACAAGGAAGAGTTTGACGAGCTGAAGACGGATCAACGTTCCGAATATTTCGGAATCGGAGCGTCGATTCAAAACTACGTTCACGGCGATCAGGCTGACACGTACATCACTGCAACTTTCGATCGTTCTCCAGCAGCCCGCGCCGGATTGCGCTACGGTGATCGGATCGTCGAGGTTGACGGCGTGAAGATGACGGGCAAGACCTCGTTGGAAGTGCGCGACAAGATTCGCGGCCCGCGCGGCTCGACCGTCAAGCTGACGTTGGAACGTGCTGCCGACAAGCGCATCGAGAAAGTCGATATCGTGCGCGACGCGGTGCCGCAGCCCTCGATTCCCGATGCTTACATGTTGAAACCAGGTGTCGGCTATATCGACATGACACGCGGCTTCAACTACACAACCACTGACGAGTTGTACGACGCGCTCGACCGCCTGCACGCAAAGGGAATGACCTCGCTCGTGCTCGACCTGCGAAACAATCCCGGCGGATTCCTGGACCAGGCGATTCACGTGGCGGAGGTTTTTCTGAAGAGCGGCCAGTTGATCCTGACGCAGAAGGGTCGCAACGGCTATCGCGACAATACCTACGAGTCACGAAACAATGCGCCTGACATGACGCCGTTAGTGATCCTGATCAACGAAAACACCGCGTCAGCGTCGGAGATTGTCGCCGGAGCGATGCAAGACCACGACCGCGCTTTGATCGTGGGCCAGACAAGCTTTGGTAAAGGCCTCGTGCAGAGCATCATTCCGCTCGAGTACGGCGCGGGTCTGACGTTGACGTCAGCGAAATACTACACGCCGTCAGGTCGCCTGATTCAGCGCGATTACTCGAACGGCGGTTTTTACGATTACTACACGCACGGCGCCGGTATTGGCCGCGAGCCTGTAGAGCCCACAAAACCGAGCGGTCCCGAGAAGAAGACTGATACCGGGCGAGCAGTTTATGGCGGCGGCGGAATCGCACCGGACGAGAGTGTCGGTCCGCGCCTGGTGAACTTAACGCAGCGTCGTTTGTCGAGTCCGGTTTTCGCTTTCACGCGCGAACTGGTGAATGGCCGGATTCGTGGTTTCGAGTCAAGCCGGATAGCCGCCGGCATCGATTTTCGTCACGAGCTTGAGCCTGAGGAGTTCAAGGTGACGGATACGATGTTCAAAGCATTTCGCAGTTTCGTGCTCGCTGATCCGGCGTACAAGATCTCGGCCGCGGTGCTCGATCGAAATCGCGCGTACCTCGAACGTGAGTTGCGTTTCGACATCGTCACTGCTGCTTACGGCCGTGTGATGGGCGACAGGGTCTTCATCACGACCGCCGATCCGCAGGTGGCTAAGGCTGTGGACGTGTTGCCGAAGGCTCGCGACCTGGCGATGAGCAGCGCCGAAACAAAAGTCGGTCCGTGAAGTTGATATAGGTCCTATAGATCATATAGGACCTATTTTAGAAGCGCCTTGTTTCAGGAGTAAAACAAAGTCTTGCGTCTAAAACCGGGCTGTGCTACGTTTAGGAATCATGAAACGTACGAATCGATCGGCCAAAGGCCTGGTGAATACTGAAGAGCTCGGGCGCGCCGTCCGGCGCCGGCGCGAAGAGCTTGGACTCAGCCTGCGCGACGTTGCCAGTAAAACTTCCGTTTCCGCATCAACGCTCTCACGCATCGAGAACGGCACCGGCAAACCTGACGCTGACAACATCGCTCGATTGACCGCGTGGCTCGACGTGCCGATGGAGCGCATTTTGAGTGGTCGCGATCCACAGGCGGATGAATCACAGCCGGTCGTTTATTACCCGCAGGAGCCGACACCGGAAATCGTTGAAGCTCACTTGCGCGCTGACCGTAATCTCACGCCGGACACCGCGGCTGCGCTCTCCGAGCTGTTTCGCGTCGCTTACACTCAGTTCAGCAAAGGCTCGGGCGAAAAGGGCCCGAAGCGCCGGCGTTAGACCAAACTGAATCCGTTATACTCTTCGAGTGCTGCTTGGCGATCTACCTCCAGGTGAAAAGTGGCGAAACTTTGAGTTGAAAGCTCTCGGCTTGCGCGACTTCGCCCGCGTCCGCATCGACCAGCCATTAAATCCTTTCGATCTCGCACGCTTCGCAAATCTGATGGTAGTGCGCTTCGATCAAGTTGAAGGCTTGAGCGAAAACGCGCGCGAACACCTGCTCGGCTCAGCGTCAGAGAACTGGTCCGGCGGCGCGTGCTCGCTGCCAAACGGCATGAAACTGGTGATACTCAATCCGACGCACGGCCGCTCGCGCACGAATGCGACGCTGATGGAAGAGATCTGTCACGTGTTTTTGGGCCATCAACCCAATCGACTTTCAGTGGTAACGAGGGACGAACGTGGTAAGGTAATGAATCGCGACTATCGCAAGGCCGACGAGGAGGAGGCATACGCGGTGGGCGCCGCGGCTTTGGTTCCTTATTCGTCTATGAAGCGAATGCTTTTGCAGGGAAAAACTGCCAGGGATATAGCGTCACATTTTCGCGTTAGCCGCGAGCTGGTCTCGTACCGGATGAAGGTGACGCACCTCTGGCGCGAGTTCAAAGAGTGAGGCAGAATTAGTTACGGATTCCATGACCGAACGATTGAAAGCAGCAACGCATGGCTTGACCACGATCGACAAGCTACGCATGCTGCTCGACATTACCAAGAAGATCAGCCGCTCGCTCGATCTCCAGGAAGTTCTCAACCTGGTGATGGACACGCTGGATTCACTGATCCCTTACGATGCGGCAGGGATCTTTGTGCTCCAGTGTGAAGGTGACGAGCCTTGTACGTTCAAGGCTGAAGCCGTTCGCGGCTACGACATCGACGAACTTTCCGATCTGCACTTGAAACTTGGTGAAGGCTTCATCGGCAGTGTTGCCCTGACCGGCCAGCCCATAGTCTCGCCCGACGTCCGCAACGATCCTGTTTACATCAACGCCCGCGATCGCACCCGCTCTGAAATCGTCGCGCCGATCATCTCGAACGACGAAGTAATCGGTGCAGTCGATCTCGAAAGCGACGAGCTCAATGCTTATTCAAACGATGATCTGGACGTGCTGATGTTACTTGCGTCGCAAGTGGCGATAATCATCGAGAAGGTAATGCTGCACGAGCAGTTGATTGAGAAGAAGAGACTACAAGGACAGTTGGAGGTGGCGCGCCAAGTCCAACTCGAGTTGCTGCCGGCGAGAGATCCGGAGTTACCCGGTTACGACATCAGTGCGTACAACTTTCCGACCGAAGAAGTTTCCGGTGACTATTACGACTGGGTCCGAACTTTTGAGGATGAGATCGCCATCGTAATCGCCGACGTGTCCGGCAAAGGTGTGCCGGCGGCGATTTTGATGGCGTTTTTGAGGGCGAGCCTGCGGGCCGCGACTCACATCGGTTACGCGACAAACATCTCCATGAGCAAGGTGAACTACCTGCTCTACGAGTCGATCGAGCGAAACCAGTTTGTCACGGCCTTCCACGCGGTTCTGGACGCTTCTAACAAGACTTTGTCGTACTCGAATGCGGGTCACAATCCGCCGCTGCTCCTCAATGCGAAGGGTGAAGCTCGTTTCATCGAGCACGGCGAGCAACCGCTGGGAATGTTTCCAACGACGCGCTATCACCGCTATCACGTATTATTGGAACCTGGTGACGTGCTGGTGCTTTACACTGATGGTGTAACTGAAGCGGAGAGCGTGGACGGAGAGGAATTCGGACGCGATCGTCTCGTGCAGGCAGTCAAGAACTATTACGACCAACCAGCGCGGGAGTTGATCGCGAGTCTGCAACTGGCGGTTTTGGAGTGGACCAACCAACGTGGCGCAACCGACGACGTTACGTTCTTCATCATCAAAGCGCTCAAAGACAAATAACAAACGCGGGAGACGTTTCCATCTCCCGCGTTGCCAATTCCGAAACTATTTGTGATGCTAGTGTGCGGTCAGCGAGCAGTGGGCGTGATCTCCGCCCGGTGCGAGCGGCGCACGATAGTCGCCAAAGTGAAACTCAGCTTCGGCCTCCGATAATGCATAAACATCGAAGCCATATGCATCGAGATAGTCTGCCAAATCATCGGGGGAAAGAAGATATACGGCAGGCGAGTAACCCGCTTCAACACGAATTTCCAGCAGGCGCTCGATTACTTCAAGTGGTGCAAAGCATCGCACAGGATCTCTGTAGGTTGCCATCGTTCCAGCGCCTTTCTTTTCAATTTCCTGAACACGGTCCATTTTCTCGTTGCCGTGCTCTTTCAGAACGAACTCTTTGATGTACGCAGTACCTAAGTAGTTTGTTCTTTGCCTGACAATAATTCGTTGGCGAAACTTGTCGTTGATTTTGACGCGCCAGCAAACTAAAAAGTTCCAAAATGAGTAGCCAACCACCAAACACTCAGCCTCAGGCACCACTTAACTTCGTCGCAGTATTGAAGGAAATGCTGCGCGCCTCCGATAAGGTCAGCGATCTGATCTTCAGTCCCGGACGGCCACCGCAGATCGAGCTGGCCGGCAAACTCGTGCCCGTTCGCGTCACAGGCTTGGAAAAGCTTTTGCCGGCCCACACCGCAGGCATCGCGAAGCTGATTATCGGCAATCAGCAAACGGCGCTCGATAGTCTGGAAAAGTCGGGCTCGGCTGACTTGTCGTTCAGCGTTCCGGGCGACGCGCGGTTTCGCGTCAATATTTTCAAGCAACGCGGAACGCACGCCATCGTCATGCGCGTGATCCCGATGCGGCCGCCCAGGTTCAGCGATTTCAACTTGCCGGAACAACTAAAAGATGTAGTAGATCTGAAAAATGGGATCGTGCTGGTTACTGGACCAACCGGCAGCGGCAAGAGCTCGACGCTCGCGGCAATTATCGATCTGATCAACGAGACGCATTACTATCACATCGTCACCATCGAAGATCCGATCGAATTCCTACACACGCACAAGAACTCCACGATTCACCAGCGCGAGCTGCACTCTGACACGCCCAGCTTCGCGGTCGCTCTGCGCGCCGCGTTGAGACAGGCACCGAAAGTGATCCTCGTCGGCGAGATGCGCGACCGCGAGACGATTGAAGTCGCGTTGGAAGCGGCTGAAACCGGTCACCTCGTGTTGTCGACGTTGCACACGATCGACGCGTCGAAGACGGTGGACCGCATCATCGGCGTGTTTCCCAAGAACGAAGAGAAGGCCATCAGAACGCGTATCGCGCAGTCGTTTCGCTTCATCGTTTCGCAGCGACTCATTCCACTCGGCGACGGAAAAGGCAGAGTCGCGGCGATCGAGATCCTGACATCGACGATGCGGACGCGAGAATACATCGAGAAAGGTGAGTCGGAAGGGAAGTCGTTGATCGATGCGATGGAACAGGGCGATCAGGATGGAATGCAGACTTTCGACACCGTGATCGAGAAGTTTATTCGAGACGGCTTGGTCAGCATTGAAGGCGCATTGCCGTATGCGAGCAACGCAAACAATCTGCTGTTGAAGATCGCAGATCTTGCTGGCGCGCCGCGCCCCCAACCCCCGCCCGAACCCGCGCGAGACCCAACCTCGATGCTCGATCTGATCGAATAAGTCCGATAGGACTTATAGGACCTATTTGTTATCATCGCCTTTGAGATTTGCACGATGTTCTTGAAGGTTCACAAGGCCTTTCTGGGCCTTATATGTCTGGCAGCCTTCTCTCCCGCAACAGCCCACGCAGACGATGAAATTCGCATCGATTTTCCTGCCGGCGGCCAGCTAAAAGTTCGCAACGATTACGGCAACGTCAGCGCCGAAGTCTGGAGCAACAGCTACGTTGCTGTCTCCGCAGATATCGGCGGCGACGGCTCAACGAGGCTCACCAGATCGCCGATAATCATCGATAACCGCGGTTCGGTTGTGACGATCTCCGTCGTGCGGCGCCCAATCGATCCAGTCGTCCCGATTCACCTGAAAATCAAAGTCCCTGATAACGCCGACATCACTGCACGATCGCTGCAGGGAACGATCACGTCGTCTCTTGATGGAAGCTCGCCAGTAGATAAACAACCGTTCCAGACACGCCTCGGGAATGGCGACAGGAAAATCGATATTCAGACAAAAGCCGGCGAGATCCTTCTGGCATATGCGTCAGGCTCAGAGGTCCCGTCAACCAAACAGCCTGAACTTATCGGCACGAACACTCCCAATCGTCCGGCGGGAACTCCAGCCGAAGCAGCGAGCAACGACGAGATCGCTGAAGGCGACGTCATCCGCGTCGATTCACAACTCGTCACACTCAACATCAGCGTCATCGATCGCGGCACCAATCGCGGACTCATGGGCCTCGGCCAGTCTGATTTCAAACTGTTCGAAGATGGCCAGGAGCAGCGCATCGTCCAGTTTGAATCGTCGTCAGCGCCTTTCGATCTCATGCTCCTGATCGACCTCTCGGGATCGACGAGAGAAGTAGTCAAACTCATTCGCGCTGCAGCCGTTCGTTTTGTCGAGGCCGCACGACCCGCGGATCGCATCGGCGTGATCACTTTCGCCGGCGAACCCAAGCTCGTTTCTTCGCTGACTGCCGACCGCGAACTACTGCGACAACGAATCGAGACGATCGACACCGCGCGCGGCGATACAAAGCTTTACGACGCAACGAACTTCGCGATGGACGAGCTCTTGAAGGAGTCGAAGAAGTTGCGAAGGTCCGCTATCGTCTTGATGAGCGACGGTCTCGATGGAACAATTCCCGGCGTCAGCGGTCAGCAGGGTTCGCGACAAACTTACCCGGAGACACTGCGAAACATTCAGGAGTTTGATGGTGTCTTGTACACCTTGTGGCTGAATACCGAATACGAGGCGATGAGCCCGCTCGATACTCAGCCCGAAGCCTTCGACGCCGGCCACGATCGCATGAAAGAGATGGCCGACGCGGGCGGCGGTGTTTTTTATGAAGTTGAACGGTTAACAGATCTTGCAGGCGCTTACGAGCAAGTGGTAGCGGATCTCGGAACGATGTACAGCCTCGCTTATCGACCATCAAACAGCACCCGCGATGGACGATGGCGAGCTATTCGCATCGGCGTGAATCGCGCAAACGCAGTCCCGCGCGGCAAACGTGGTTATTATGCAAACTAGGTTCGCAATCTTCAGAACAGTTCTGGTTGTTCTTCTCTTCAGCAGCATCGCGGCAAGTCAGGATCCGGTCGAAACAATCCGCATCGATTCGGATCTCGTGGACTTGAAAGTGAGTGTGCTCGGATCTCCTCCGAACACTCCGCCGCCGGTACTCGAGCCGAAGGACTTCGTCGTTCTCGAAGACGGAGTACCGCAGGAGATCACGTTCTTCCAGGCCGCCGACACGCCTTTCGATCTCGTGTTGCTCCTCGATCTTTCCGGTTCAAATTCGAAAAACCTGAAGATGATTCGAAACTCCGCGAAACGCTTTGTCGATGCAGCCCGTGATATCGATCGCATCGCCCTGGTGACCTTCACAGATCAGCCTGCACTCTATTCTTCATTCAGTCTGGACCGCAAAAAACTAAAAAAGACGATCGACGAAATGGACGAAGCGATCGGCGGTACAAACTTTTGGGACTCGATGGATTGGGTGTTGAAAGATCTGATTCCACAGGCGTCCGGTAGGCGCAGCGCCGTGGTGGTGATGACCGATGGAATCGACAACGCGTTGCCGGATATTGCCGGGCCTGGTTCGCGGATACCGTTTGAACAGCTAATCGAGAGGATTCGAAACTCCGAGAGCATCGTATTTCCGATCTATCTCGACACGGAAGAAGAGAACGTCAAGCACAACCGCGCTTCGCATGAGGCTTACACGATTGCGCGCGAGCAGCTTGCGCAGATTGCGGCTGTCTGCGGAACACCGCTGTATCGCGCGGCGCGGCTGAGCGATCTCGATGCGGTCTATGCGCAGGTAGTGCGCGATCTCAGCACTGTCTACAGCATCGGCTATAGTCCGACGAATAAAACGCCTGACGGCAAATGGCGCTCGGTCGAGGTTCGTTTGACGAACCGCTCCGATCTCTTTGCCCGCACCAAGCGCGGTTATTACGCGAAAATTCGTAGTTAACGGGAAAAGCTTGTAAGTTTCCCGGAGCCGACTATAATGCTCGGGAGATTCGACCCCGCCAACAATTTCTTTTTCACGAATCGGAGGGTATTTCGATGAGAAGAGCTATCAGCCTCCCAACCTTTTCAGCAGTTTCAATCGCCTTCGTACTCTGCTGTTCGATCGTCAGCCTTGCCCAGAACCGGGAAAAATTCGTGATTTCCGCCAAGGCCGGCGGGATCAACGCCATTACCGGCGACGCCAGCATTTACTCCAGAGGATCTGAGTGGCAACAACTGATGATCACAGACGATCTGAACGCCGGCGACAGGGTGCGCACAGCTAATGACGGGCGCGTCGAGATACTCCTCAATCCGGGTTCATACCTGCGTGTCGGTGGTAATTCCGAGGTCGAATTGTCCAACAATGCGCTTGATAACCTCGAAGTTCGTTTGATTCGGGGCACGGCGATCGTCGAAGCGACCGGAATGGACGGGCTCGATCTGAATATCAACATCAGCACGCCCCACACGAAGCTCGCGATCGTGCGGCAAGGGCTTTACCGCCTGAACGTTGTGCCGGGTGATGCGACCGAGTTGATTGTGCGGAAAGGCCGCGTAATCCTCAGCGATGACTCACATACAAAGGTCAAAGGCGGAAACAAAGTCGTTTTCAGCGCCACCGCGGTTTCCGTGGCCAAACTAACGAAGGAAGAGAAGAAGGTCACGGACGATTCGGAGGTTTGGAGTAAGCAGCGCGCCGAAACGCTGGCGAAAGCCAACCGCCGCATTACCAACGCGATGTTCCAATCGGCTTTCGCTTCTTATCGAGGATTTGATGCGTGGTCTCGGAATAGCTTCGGAATGTGGTTTTACCACCAGGGAGCAAATTGTTTCACGTTCCTGCCATTCCGTTTCGGATGGACTTCACCATACGGCAACAGCTATTCAAATATCTTTTACACGGGCGGCTACGGCTACACACCTACTTACTATCCGGGTAATGGGCGGATCCAATCGGGCGGTGTGGCTTCCGGTGGTGTGGTCACGGGAAGTGCTGGAAGTGTGGGGCCTTCATATCCCACGGGTGCTGGCAGTTCCGGTGGTGGAATGGGCAGACCATCGGCTCCACAGTCGTCTCCAAGGATGATCGATCCTGACACCGGCAATCGCATGCCGCACAAGAATATCGAACCGTCGCGGCCTTAAGAGGTTCGACGCGGTTCTCTCAGGAGTTCGTCCAACTCTTCGTTAATCAGCGCCTTAATCTCGGGATGCTTCAGTCCGGCGAGTATTAACTGTGTCAGGGCGGTGCGCAATTGGGCGCGCAAACGGTCGTCAGGCTTTTCTTTGAGGGTTTGGGATATCACCACGGCGCCCGACCCATGCCGGACGCGGATAAGGCCCTCTTTTTGAAGGCGACGGTAAGCAAAGGCGACCGTGTTGAGGTTCACACCGAGGTCTGACGCGACCTGCCTGACGGGCGGCAACAGCGTCCCTTCCTCAAGCTCCCCACGCGCAATCAGGGTCTTAATCTCATCCACCAACTGCTGGTAGAGCGGCCGCGCATCTCTTTCATCTACTGTTACGAACATATTGTCTATTGCATGTATACACTAGACAATCCAGGGTGTCTATCTGTGTAAATCTGTGGCTAGTAAAACCGCAGCCTCTACCACGGCGTTCAGGGTGGGCTTATCAGTCACGGTATCGCCGATGATGAAGAGATTTGGGAGAAAAGTACGGGGTGAAGAACCCGATGCTCCATCAATACCTAAGACCATCCCGAGCTTGCGGCGTGTTTGGTCGTAATAAGTGCGCGGGTTGGCGGTTTCGATGATCTCGATATCGCTGCCGAACTCCGGCAGTGCCGTGTGCAATCGTTTCCAGAACTGCGCCAGTGCGTCCTGGTCCCAGTCCTCGTAGTCTTCTTCGCTCGATTGATATGCAAACCAGGCATCGACCTCAGTGCGACAGGTGAAGGTCACCGCGCATTTGCCGGGCGGCGCGCTTCCGGTAACTGCCATCGTGAACTCGCCTTCGCTGTCTTTCACGAGCATGCGCTCGCCAGGCAAGCGAGAGACTGCCGTCTCTTCCATGCTTGCGTAAACAACATAGACTCCCGTGCTGCGCAGCGCGTTGAGTTGCTTTTTGACTTCAGGAGGAGTGCGGTTGAGGCCAACCAGCTTGCCGTACGTGTCCCAGATCGTGAGATTGCTGACGATCGCTCTCCTGGCAAAAACCTTCTCGCCACTCAACAGGTCGACTCCATTTGCCCGGCCTGCATCATCGTACGAAAGTCGCAGCACCGGACTGTTCAGCCGCAGGTTGCCGCCACTCCGTTTGATCGACTCCGCCAGGCGCTCAGCCAAACTTGCCGGACCACCGGCGATTGAATAGAGGTCGTCCGTATTAAGCGTCACGTCACTGCCGTCAGCCGAACGCATGACGTACGGCGAAGTGAGCAACGACGTCTCAGGCGGATCGACAGGCAGTTCGGCAAACAATTTTTCATAGATTCCGCCCGGACCAAACGACGTGTACAAGCCCATGCCCGGCTCGAAATCATGACCGGAGAACTCAACCCTTGCTATACACCCACCTACCTGCGACTGCCTCTCCAGGAGACACGCGCTCAGGCCGCGCGCAGCCAACAGCGCCGCCACGGTAAGTCCGCCAATACCGCCGCCCACAACTACTACGTCGTACATGAATTATTTAATTACGTTTTTGTCGATGAAGCCTGACAGTATAATCAGCACCGATTGAATTCCATTGAAGACGAGATGGATGATGAATGACGGAAGCATCTTGCCTGTTGCCGCGCGCGCCACGGTGAGAGTAATGCTCAAAAGCGTGATGACGAGAATCACGGCAAGGTTAGTCCTGTACTGGTAAACGTGAATGCCCGCGAACAGCAGCGACACGACAACGACCGCGAAGCCCACTCCCATCACTCTTTCGATCGCCGGATAGATCACTCCCCTGTAGATCACTTCCTCAATCAGTGGCGCAGTGACGACTGCTACCAGAGCGGTTGCGACGCGTGTGTAAAGGGAGCTCTCGATGAGAATGTCGAGGTCAGTCTTCTGGCCGCCGAAGATCGTCGTGACTGCCCAGGCTACGCCGTACAAAGCCAGCGCGATCAAAACGCTCACGAGGATCACGAATTTGTGACTTCGACCTTCAGGCCATTCCCATCCCACCGCTTTCCAAAATGGCCGCCGCCCTCCTTCGGTGACCATGAACCACGCAAAACCGAGAGTAAGCAGGTGTGCGGGAAGAATGCCGACCACCGAATAGAAGATCAGCCATTTGTCCGATCTCAGCGCCTCCGGCGTAAACACCGAGGCACCGACTGTCGCAATCTTGTAAATGACGTAGGGCAGTATTGCCACTACCGGGACGAACACCAGCACCACGATGCTGATGACCCAGAGTCCGACTGCCTTCAGGACGTCCAACCAGTTAGAAACGCGCGCGGAAGTCGGCGGCGGTTGCGGGACACCACTCGGCGCGGGCGCCGGTGGTTGGACATGCTCTTCGGGCAGCGACGTTAGTTGTTGGGAAGATTCTTCGGTAACCACTCAGTGGAGTTTAGACAGCCGGGTATTCGATGTCCAGCATCGGCGTTCCAACGCGGGGCGCAGCCAGCATGAGACCGATGATCGTTTTAGCATCCTGAATCTCGCCGCTCGTGATCATCTCGAGCACATCGGCGATTGGCAGACGCACGACTTCGAGATTCTCATCGTCTTCCAGCGCCTGCTCGCCTTCCGTGAGTTCGGTTGCGAGATACACCCACATCTTCTCTTCGCAGAAGCCGGGCGAGACGAAGAACTCTGAGAGTTTCTCGAGCCGCCCGGCGACGACACCCAGCTCTTCTTTCAGTTCACGCGCGGCTCCGATCTCGGGCCGTTCACCGTCTGCAAGTGTTCCGGCAGGGACTTCTAAAAGATAACGGACCGTGGGATGGCGGTACTGCCTGACGAGAGCAACCGTGCCGTCGTCGAACACGGGCACGATCACGGCGCTGCCCGGATGATGGACCACCTCGCGCTGGTACGTCAGCTCACCTTCACGAACGGTGTCGACAGTGACTTTGAATACACGACCCTCGAACACTTTCTGGCTGTTCAGTATCTTTGGCAGCTCACTCATATTATTTCCTACTCAGGATCAGCGGACGCAACTCGCCGGCGAGATAGAGCGATCCGGCAATACAGATCAAACCCCTGGGCGGCGTCTTTGCACAAGCGATGCGCAGCGCTTCTACGCTCGACCCACTCGTCAACACAGTTCCGCGCGCGAAACGATTCGCGATCGGTTGCAGCATCTCGATCGTAGCGCTGCGAGGATTGTTTACGGTAGTCAGGACTATCACGTCGGCACTCGGAAACAGGATTTCACCAATGAGATCGAGTTGCTTATCACGCATCGCTCCGAAAACCAACGTCAGCGGGCGTGGCGCGAACTCGTCGAGATAAGCTCGGAGCGATTGAGAACCTGCGGGGTTGTGAGCGCCGTCGATCAAAAACGCGGGTTTGTGTGGGATTAACTCCAGCCTGCCGGGATGGCTCGCGGTTTCGATTCCGGTCACGATGGCGTGATGCGGCACGTGCAGTAACTCCGCCAAGCGAATGGCCACTACCGCATTCTCGACCTGGTGTCTTCCACGCAGTCCCAGCAAAACGCTCTCATAATGATCCGCCCCGGTGTCAAACGTGACACGAAATCTGCCGTCGGCTGTGTTTCCTTCGACCGTGTGTGCACCACTTTCGAGAATCGGAGTCACGCCGGTTTCTTCACAGCGTTTCAGAAGAACTCGCAATGCTTCGGGTTCTTGTCTCGCGATGACTGCGCGCACGCCGGGGCGGATGATCGCGGCCTTTTCGGCGGCGATGCTTTCGAGCGTGTGGCCCAGGTATTCTTCATGGTCCATCGCTATTGGCGTGATGCCGACGATGCTTGCGTTCGCGGCGGTGGTGGAATCGAGCCGCCCGCCTAATCCGGTTTCGAGAATGGCAAGCTCGATGCCGGCGTTACGAAAGGCGAGCAGGGCGATGGCAGTCACCTGCTCGAAGAAAGTCGGGAGAGCTTCGAGTTGTTCAGAGACGTCGCGAACTATCGTCGCACAAGCCGCGAAGTCCTCACGTGTTATCTCGACGCCGGCAATTCGGATACGTTCGGTGATCGAAACGAGATGAGGCGACGTGTAGAGCCCACACTTGATTCCGGCAGCGCGACAGATCGAATCGAGCATCACAGCCGTCGATCCCTTGCCATTCGTGCCGGCAATCTGAACTGACGGAAACGTGCGTTCAGGATTATCGAGAGCGCCGAGAAGGAGTTCAGTATTGCGGAGGCCGAGCTTGATCGTTAACGTCTCGTGCCCGAGCCCCAAAAGATATTGAACCGCCGCCTCAAAATGCATAGCCACAAAAAAGCACAAAAGTCACAAAAAAGAAAACCAGTTCAGAGTCAATATTTTTGTGACTTTTGTGCTTTTTTGTGGCTAGTCTTTCAGTTTTGCGGCGCGGCGGGCGCGTTCGATGTCTGACTCGCCGTGGATCTCGGGGTTCATCATGAAGTTCAGCAGCCTGACGATGTAGTCGCGCAGCTCGCGGCGGTCCACGATCGCGTCGATCATGCCGTGGTCGAGGAGGAATTCAGAGCGTTGGAAATCTTTCGGGAGTTTCTGACGAATGGTCTGTTCGATCACTCGTGGACCGGCAAACCCGATGAGCGCCTTCGGCTCTGCGATGATGACGTCGCCGAGCATCGCGAAGCTCGCGGTGACGCCGCCGGTCGTCGGATCGGTCAACACGGAAATGAACGGCAGGTGTGCCTCATCGAGCGTTGCGAGCGCCGCGGAGATCTTCGCCATCTGCATGAGCGAGAGCGTGCCTTCCTGCATGCGCGCGCCGCCCGACGCTGAAAAGATTATGACCGCGCTGTGCTCCTGCATCGCGCGCTCGATCAACCTCGTGACTTTCTCGCCAACTGCCGAGCCCATCGATCCGCCGATGAACGTCATGTCCATCGCGCCCGCGACCACAGGATGATCTCCGACAGTGCCACGCGCGTTGATGATCGCTTCGGGCAAACCTGAAGCCTCCTTCGCCTGAGTCAATCTTTCCGAGTACGGTTTGCTGTCAACGAACTGGAGCGGATCGATCGAGATGACCTCCGCATCAAGCTCTTCAAACTTGCCTTCATCGAAAAGCAGCTTAAGCCGCTCGCGTGCGCCGATGCGGAAGTGATAGCTGCAGTTCTTACAAACTTGCAGACCATCTTCGAGCTCGCCCTTGAAGAGATGCGCTTCACACCCGTCGCACTTGACGAAGACGTTTTCAGTCTTCACCACGCGTTCCTCGGGTGGAACCGCTTCTATGCGCTTACTTTTCTTGTTGAACCAGGCCATAGGAATGCAGGGAAGGTTAGCACAAAGAGAATTAGAATTCGATCCCTTGTTGTGCGCGAATCCCGGCGGTGAACGGATGCTTGATCTCGGTCATCTCGGTGACGAGGTCGGCAGCTTCGATTAATTCGGGTGGAGCGTCTCGCCCAGTGACGACGATGTGCAGCGCCGGTTGCGCGGCGCGAATCGCACGAAACTCCTCCAAAACCTCGCCAACCGGCAACATCTTGTAGCTCAGCACATAGACCAGCTCATCAAAAACGAGCAGATCGTAGTCGCCCGATCTCAGCTTCTCGACGCAAAGGGCCCACGTCTCACGCGCGGTCTTGATGTCCTGCTCGGGATTCTTTGTGTCCCACGTAAAGCCGTCGCCCATCGTATGGACTTCAATGCCGAGCTTCTCCGCGGAAACGTGTTCGCCGTAACGATCGTTGCGCGACTTCATGAACTGAATCATGCAGCACTGCAAGCCTCGCCCTGCCGCGCGCATCATCAAACCGAGCGCGCAAGTGGTCTTGCCCTTACCGTTCCCGGTATGGATCATCAACAGGCCGCGCGTCTTCTCCTGGTAATCCTCGCGCCGCCACTTATACTTTTTATCTTTCTGACTCAGATGACGGACTCGGTTTCTTTCAATGCGTCTTCGGTGATGTCGGCGGCGCCGTTGGCTCGCCTCACGGCATCGAGCAGCAAACTGACGATCGTGTTCTCGGCTTCTTCCCAGCTTCCTTTGAGCGTGCAGCCGGCTGCGTTGCGATGGCCGCCGCCGCCAAATCTCTCCGCTACCTTCGCGACGTTCACATCGCCCTTCGATCGAAGGCTGGTGCGATAAACTCCGGTCTCACACTCTTTCAACAGCGCGACGGCCTCGACTTCGCCCACCGTCAACGGATAGTTAACAAACCCATCCGCGTCTTCGTCAGACGCCTGCGCCTGCTGTTGCATTTCGAGCGTCTGCCGCATGCACGCCACGCGTCCGGTTTCGTCTCTTCTGGCGGTTGATAACACCGAGCCCATCAACTGAATCCTGCTCCAGGGATAACTGGCAAACACTGCCTCAGCCGTTTTCGCGGGCTTGACGCCGGTACGGACCAGCTCAGAAGCGACTTTGAACGTGCGTTCGGTCGTGTTGGAGTAATGAAACGATCCGGTGTCGGTGATCAGCGCTGTGTAGACACACTCCGCAATCTCTTTCGTCACGCGCACGCCAGTGGCCTTGCAGAGGTTGTAGATCATCTCTCCAACCGCGGAAGCGGTCGAGTCGATCCAGTTGATGTTGCCGAAGAGTGCGGTAGTTGAATGATGGTCGATATTGACGACGAACTGCTTCTCCAGATCTACCAGGCCGGGCCGGGTAATATCGGAACACTCAATGACGAAGACGGCGTGATAAGAAGGATCGACTGCCGGCGTAACGCGCACGTGGTTCGCGCCGGGTAGTTGCTGGTAAGCGTGTGGAACTGGATCGCGCATGATCACTTCGACGTCTTTATCGAGTGCGCGCAGCAGCCAGTAGAGACCGAGTGACGATCCGAGACTGTCACCGTCGGGACGAATGTGCGAGGTGATCGCGAAACGACGTTTCGCCTCGATCAGCTCGACGACTTGACTAAGCATGGTGCAACGAATCGGGTCCGAGCTTTTTATAGGACCTATAGGACCTATTAAAATCTCTCCCGCTAGCTCATTTCTTCCTTTCCTTTACTTTCCCATTCCCGCTCGATCTCGTGAAGAAGTTGATCGACGCGTTCGCCTTCCTCTTCAACGCGGTCACGCACGAAGTGAATCTCCGGCGTGCGAGGAAGATTTAACGAGAGTCCAAGCTGTTTGCGCACATACGGCGCAGCGTGCTTCAAAGCCGCCAGCGCTGCTTTGTGCTCCGCTTCATCGCCCACGATCGTGACGTAAACACGCGCCGCTCGCTTGTCAGCCGATAGACGAACGTCAGTCACCGTGACCATTGTCAATCGCGGGTCTTCCAACTCGTAGCTGACAATCTGCGCGATCTCTTCTTTCAGAGTGTCAGCAGTTCTTTCCGTACGATGCATTGCCCTTACTACAACTCAGTCGCCGCAACGCGCTCGATAACGTACGCCTCAATCTGGTCGCCGACTTTCACGTCGTTGAAGTTCTCCAGACTGATGCCGCACTCGAAACCTTCGCGCACTTCGGAGACGTCGTCCTTAAACCGTCGCAGCGAGGCAATGTTGCCTTCCCACGACACCACACCATCGCGAATCAATCGCGCTCGTGCGTTGCGACGGACCGTACCATCGATCACCATACAGCCGGCCACAGTGCCTGCCTTCGGAACGCGGAACACTTCGCGCACGGCAGCCTTGCCGAGGATTTTCTCTTTCTCGATCGCCTCGAGCATGCCGATCATCGCGGCGCGAATCTCTTCCTCAACCTTGTAGATGATTGAGTGGAGACGAATATCCACCGACTCCTGCTTCGCGACATCCGCCGCGCGCGCTTCAGGCCGCACGTTGAAGCCGATGATCACGACGGCCGAAGACGACGAGCCCGCCTGTGTCGCCGAGCCGAGCAAAACGTCGGACTCGGTGATTGCGCCCACGCCCGATCGAATCACTTTGACTTTCACTCGATCCGTCGAAAGCTTCTGCAAGGTCGACTTCAATACTTCCACCGAGCCCTGCACGTCAGCCTTGATGATGACCAGCAGCTCCTTGACTTCACTCTCACCCAACGCTTCGATACCGCGTTTGGTCGTCTGCAACAGCGTTGCCTGACGGCTCAACATCTGTCGATGTTGCGAAATCGATTGCGCCTTAGTGATGTCAGAAACAACCTGGAAACTCTCGCCGGCCTGGGGCACGCCTTGCAATCCCAACACTTCCACTGGTGTTGCCGGACCCGCTTCAGTGATCGGCTCGCCGCGATCGTTGAACATAGCTCGGACCTTGCCCGAGATCTGGCCCACGATGAACGGCTCGTGAATACGGAGCGTTCCCTGTTGGACCAGCACGGTCGCCACCGCACCACGCCCACGATCGAGTTTCGCCTCCAGCACGACGCCGGATGCGAGTCGAGTCGCACTCGCGCGCAGGTTCAAAATGTCTGAGGTCAACAGAATGGTTTCGAGCAAGGTGTCGAGGTTCTGCCGCTTCTTGGCTGAGACCTGGACCATTTCAGTTTCACCGCCCCAGTCGAGCGGTGACAGACCTTGCTGGGCCAGTTCCTGCCTGACGCGATCGGCATTGGCGTCAGGTTTGTCGATCTTGTTAATGGCAACGATGATCGGCACGCCCGCCGCTCGCGAGTGCTCGATAGCTTCGATCGTCTGTGGCATCACGCCATCGTCGGCAGCGACAACCAGCACGACGATGTCCGTCGCCTTGGCGCCGCGTGCGCGCATCATCGTGAACGCTTCGTGACCCGGCGTATCCAGAAACACCACGCGGCGAGTCTCTCCGGGATTGTCAGGATTCGGAACCTGAACGCTGTACGCGCCGATGTGCTGCGTGATACCACCCGCTTCACCGCCGGCAACGTCAGTCGTGCGAATCGCGTCGAGCAGCGACGTCTTGCCGTGATCGACGTGGCCCATCACCGTGACCACAGGCGCGCGCGGCAATTCCACGTCATCCGCGTCGGCCGCGATCAGTTCTTCAAACTCTTCTTCCGCAACCATCTCTTCAAACGGCACAAACGAAACGTTGTAACCGAAACGTCTGCCGAGTTCACTAGCGACATCGTCCATCAACGGTTGATTGATGGTGGCGAACACGCCGCGCTGCAACAGCAACGTCACGACGTCCTTCGGCTTGATTCCGAGTTTTTCGGCAAACTCTTTGACTGTCGAACCCTCGATCAAGCGCACCGATTTCAGTTCGCCGGAACCGGGCACCTCGAGACGACCGGCGATACGGTCTTCGAGTGACAATGCCTTCGGCGGTGGAATGAAATCGTTCTTGTCGAATCTTCCGGCCTTGCCTTCGATCTTTCTGCCGCCGCGCGGACTGCTGCGTCGCGAACGGCGACGACCAGCGTCCGGCGGTGGAATGTATGTCGTTTGCGGAGTGGCGGTCTCGCCCGGAGTTCCCAGTCGCTCGTTGCGAGGAAGGGAAGGCCGCTCTCTGTTGCGTCCACGATCCGGAACGCGTTCTCGTTCCCTTGGAGGAGCCGTTGGCGGCGGCGCCGGCGCCGGCGCGCGTTCTCCCGGTCGAATGCCCGCGTTCAATGCTGCCGCAGTGGGGCGCAAAACTCTGACTTGTCGTGAAGGCGGCGGCTGAGCTGGAGGCGGTTGCTGCGGAGGCGGCGTGACTCTCACTTCCGTGCCGTTTGTCGGTGCCACCACTTCCGGTGCTGTGACTGGCGCTTCAGCAACCACTGGCGGCGGCGGTGGCTCAGGGGCTGAAGGAGTTTCCACCACCAGTATTGGCGGCGGCGCAACTTCTTCCTCGATCACCGGAGCTTCAGCACGTACCGCAGGAGCCAGCTTCCTGACCAGCTTGCTGGTCAACGGCTGCTTGGGCGCGGCAGGCGTAGGAGGAGCGGCTGCCGGCATTTCGACTGGCTCGGCGGCAACGGGCGGTGGTGGCGGCGCATCCAGCGGCTCAGGTTCCTGAACTTCCGGCTCAGCTTCGATCACAGCCGTTTCGGCCGCGGGCGCTACCGCGCGCTTGACGACTTTCACCGCGCGCTTAATCGTCGTTTCCTTCTTTGGGAAGTACTTGTTCCGAATCTTCTCGGCGAGCTCCTTCGAGACCGAGTTGGAGGGAACGCTGACGTCGACACCTTCACGACGCACCTCTTCGATGAGTCGCTTCGTGTCGAGCTTTAATTCTTTGGCGAGATCGTAAATACGAACTTTCGAGGAAACTGTCATGCACTCCTTCTCGACGCTTCTTGCTGCGCGTCCTAACGCCTAAAGTGATTGGGACCGCACGCCCAATCACTTCAAGCGTCACTCGGAAGCCTGACAGTGGGGGCGGAGCGGGCAACACAAACGGCCCGAAGAGACCGCAATTGTGTTGTAACTAATTGGCTGCATCACTCGTTCTCATCATCGTCTCTTCTCCCGCCTGATGCAGCATCTTCCGAAACTGCGGGAGCCGATGTTTCTGCTTCGTCGGTGGTGGCCTCTGAAGCAAACTCTTCATCTTCCGCCAGGACTTCCTGCGCAACCCGCTCGATGCCTTCGAAGGCTTCGACGCCCGAGGAGGTTATGTCAGGGGCCGGCGTAATGGTGTCGGGGCGCAAATCGCGACCGGATTCCAGCAAGGGGAGTTCGTCGGCTGGAATGGGCTCGGCTTCGGTCACCGCTACCGGGTCAGCCGATCCCCACGCGTTGATTTCCGGTTCGGCAGTGAAGGGAACGCCGTTCTCGACTGCTTCGTCGTAACCTTTCGCAGTCGATTCCAGAGAAGGTTCCAGCTCTGCTTCCATCGATTCGTCTAATTCTGCCGAAACTGCATTCGTCTCTTCCGATGGTTGAGGCCGCATGGCGACGACGGCCTGAGCAGCAGTCAAGATCGTTTCCGCTTCGTCTAAACTCAGGTCGAGGAACTCGACGAGGTCGTCGACGGTAGTCTGCGCGAGGGCGTCGATGTCGCTGATGCCGTGTTCGGCAAGAGCTTCAGCCTGCTGGGCTGTGACACCTTCGATTGCGGAGAGCGGCACTGCTTCGCCGGAAGCAATGAGAGCGCCCATCTGTTCGCTGACTTCGCGCTTGATTTCTTCTTCACTCCGGATGTCGATGTTCCAACCGACCAGCTTGGTCGCGAGCCGCACGTTCTGACCGCGCTTGCCGATCGCCAGCGACAGTTGATCTTCGTTGACGATCACTTCCATCTGGCGGTTTTCGATGTCGGTGATGTTGACCTTGTTGACTTTCGCGGGTGAGAGTGCGTTGGCGGCGAATACCGAAGGCTCGTCAGACCATTCGATAATGTCGATCTTCTCGCCGCGAAGCTCGCGGATGATCGCCTGTACGCGTGAGCCCTTCATGCCGACGCAGGCACCGACCGGATCGACGTCACGTTCGTTTGACATCACGGCGATCTTGGCGCGCTCGCCTGGCTCTCGCACTGCCGATTTGATTACGACCGTGCCGTCATAGATTTCCGGCACTTCCATTTCAAACAACCGCAGCAAGAGTTCGGGAGACGTGCGCGAGACTTCAACTTGCGGACCTTTCGATTCCTTCGACACGTTGTTTATGACAACGCGGATTCGCTCGCCCTGGTTCCACTGCTCGCCGCGTGATTGCTGTGAGCGCGGCAGGATTGCTTCGAGATTGCCGAGGTCGACGATGATATTGCCGCGCTCGAAACGTTTGACGTAACCGTTGACGAGGTCGCCGATCTTGTCGATGTACTGCTCGTAAACATTGCTGCGGACTGCATCGCGGACTTTCTGAAATAGGATTTGTTTGGCTGTCTGCGCGGCGATGCGGCCGAGCTCTTCCATCGGCAGTGGCAGCAGCAGTGCGTCGCCGAGTTCGACTTCGTCGCCGGCGAGTTCGCGTGCTTCTACGATAGAGAGTTCGGTAGCGGGGTTTTCGACTTCGTCAACGACGACTTTCGAAGCCGAGAGCTCGATGCCGGTTTCGGAGTTCCAGTCGACCTGGATATCTTCGCCGGATCGAAACTGCTTTTTGGCAGCCGCGCGCACGGCTTCCTTCATCGCTTCGATCACCAGGTCGCGCTCGATACCCTGCTCCTGGCAAAGTGCCTCGATATTTTGTGCAATCGATGAACTCATGAAAGTCTCTTTGTCTCTTAGTGCCCGGCGCGGCGCAGCTCCTCGTTTACATCCACCTCCAGGTTCGCTTTAGTAATCGAGTCCAGAGGAACACGCACCTGCCCGTTAGTTCGATCTTCAAAAAGCACGTCGTCGCCATCTACTCCCAGCAAAAGACCCCGGAAATTGCGCTGCCCCGCAATCGGCTGCCGGGTTTTCATCTTTGCCTGGCTGCCCGCAAACCGTTCGAAGTCGGCCCGTTTGTACAGGCCACGTTCGAGTCCCGGCGACGATACTTCCAGCGTGTAAGACGCATGAATGAAGTCTTCCACGTCCAGAATCGTCCCGAGGTGCAGGCTCACTTCCGAGCAATCCTCGTGGGTCACACCCTCCGGCTTGTCAATGAATATACGAACAATCGGCTTGTTCTCGGGGCCGGCTACTTCGGCGTGAACCAGCTCGAGGCCATGGTCGATTGCCACCCGTTCAGCTAACTCCTGAACTCTTTCTGCAATCGATTCGTTACCCATTGTCCCTCTTTCGAAGGTTCTCGCTCCAAAGAAAAAAGTGGGCGCGAAACCCACCGGACGAGACCCCGTGCCTTCGAGCAAGCTGTGAATTATACGGAAACACCCCTATTCAAGCAACTTGGACTGGGCGCGTTTTACGAAGCAGTCAATTTCGACTTTACAACCTCGCTGACCAGTCGTCCGTCGGCGTTCTTGCCGGCCAGAGCGGTTTGGACGGCCTTCATCACTTTGCCCATGTCTTTCATCGAGCTGGCGCCGGTTTCGGTGATAGCAGCTATTACTGCTTGTTCGATCTCTTCCTGCGAGGCGGCCTGGGGCAGGTAGGTCTCGATGACTGCGATTTCCGCGGCTTCCTTGTCGACGAGCTCCTGGCGTCCGGCCTTTTCATACTGCTCGATGGAGTCGCGCCTCTGCTTCACGAGAGAACGAAGCAGTTTCTGCATGTCGTCGTCATCCAGCTCGGAACCTTTCTCGATCTGGCGGTTCATCATCGCGGCTTTCACCATTCGCAGCGTCGACGTGCGCGGCGCGTCCTGCGCCTTCATCGCCGCCGTAAGATCCGATACGATCTGTTTGCTAAGACTCATCGGGCAACTCCTGTTATGTGGCCGTTCGATTTTGCGAGATAGTCGCGGAGAAAGCGACCGGTGTACGACTCGGGAATGTTCATTATCTCTTCCGGCGTTCCGACTCCGACAACGTAACCACCCGCGTCGCCGCCTTCAGCGCCGAGGTCGATGATGTGATCGGCAGTCTTGATCACGTCGAGGTTGTGTTCGATTACCAACAGCGAACCACCGGCATCGATGAGCGCTCGAAATGCGGCGAGCAGCTTATTGATATCATCGAAGTGTAAGCCCGTCGTCGGTTCGTCGAAGATGTAAAGCGTCTTCGCGCCGGTTCGCTTGAGCAAATGTGCTGCCAGTTTGATCCGTTGCGCTTCGCCGCCGGACAGCGTTGTCGCCGACTGGCCCAGCCGCAAATACCCGAGACCGACATCATCAAGCACTCGCAAACGGTTCGTAATCTTCGGCACTTCACGAAAGAACGTGATCGCCTCGCGCACCGTCATATTGAGCACTTCGTGAACATTCTTGCCGCGATAACGAATGTCGAGAATCTGCTGCTTGAACCGTGTTCCCTTGCACTCTTCGCACACTAGCTCAACGTCCGCCAGAAACTGCATCTCCACCGTCACCGTGCCGTCGCCCTGGCAAACCTCGCAACGCCCGCCGGGAAGATTGAACGAGAAGTGTGACGGATCAAAGCCGTGAGCCTGCGCTTCGCGCGTCATCGAAAAAACTTCCCGGATCGCGTCATAAACCTTGATGTACGTAACCGGATTCGAACGCGGCGTGCGCCCGATCGGCGACTGGTCCACGAGGATCACGTCGTCGATTAACTGTCCGCCCTCGAGCTTCTGGAATGCGCCGACGTGTCCTTGCCACTCGCCACGCTGTTTCTTGAGCCCCGCGTAAAGACAGTCGTGAATCAACGTCGACTTTCCGGAGCCGCTCACGCCCGTGATGCAGACGAGCATGTCGAGCGGGATCTCCACGTCGATCGATTTGAGATTGTGTTCGGCAGCGCCTTGAATCGTGATGCGCCGCTTCTGCATCGTGCGACGTTGTCGCGGTTCTTTGATCTCTGCATCACCGCGCAGGTAACGCGCGGTCAGTGAGCTTTCATCGGCGAGCAGGCCGTTGAAGTCGCCTTCGTACATCACGCGGCCGCCGAGCTCGCCCGCGGCAGGACCGATGTCGAGGATGTGGTCCGCCGAGCGCATCATTTCCGCGTCGTGTTCGACGACGAGCACAGTGTTGCCGATGTCGCGCAGGTTTTTGAGCAGGCGAATCAGGCGATCGTTATCGCGCGGGTGCAGACCGATTGACGGTTCGTCGAGGACGTAGAGCGCGCCGACGAGCGACGATCCGAGATTCGTAGCGAGCTGGATGCGCTGGGCCTCTCCGCCCGAGAGCGTCGAAGCGAGACGATCCAACGTCAAATAGTCCAGTCCGACTTCGACCAGGAACCGCAGCCGTCGCCGAACTTCAAAAAGTATTCGGTCAGCAATCGCTGTCTGTTCGGGTGAGAGCTCGAGTGTCTCAAAAAAGTCGGCCGCGTCTTTGATTGAAAACGAGCAGACTTCCGGCAACGTGCGGCCACTGACTTTCACGTCGCGTGCTTCCTGGCGCAGCCGTCCGCCGCCACAATCCGGGCACAAAGTGTAGCCGCGATACTTCGAGAGAAAGACGCGAACGTGAAGCTTGTACTTCTTCGTTTCCATCCAATCGAAGAACCCGCGCACGCCGCTCCAATCGCCGCGACCTTCGATGATCGCCTGCTGATCCACGCGCGAAAGTTGATTGAACGGCACCGTCATCGGAATCTTCTCGGAGCGGCAAAACTGCTTCAACTCCTGCATGGCCCACTCGTGCTGCGGCTTGGTCCATGGCTCGATCGCACCGTCTTTCAGTGACAAACCCGGATTCGGAATGACCAGATCGAGATCGAGCCCGATCGTGTTTCCGAATCCCTGGCAAGTGGGACACGCGCCGTAAGGATTGTTGAAACTGAAGAGTCGCGGTTCCGGCGTCGCGTAAACCGTGTGGTCGTACTTGCACTCGAAACGTTCGGAGAACCAGAAGCGTTTCGGTTCCGGCTCGGCGGTTTCGATCAGCGCGGTTCCGTGTCCTTCCTGGAAACAGATCTCGACTGAGTCGACGAGGCGTTGGCGCACATCAGGTCGAGCGACGAGCCTGTCAACCAGCACGTAGACGTCTTTGAAGTCGTCGCGCGTGTAATCGTCGGGCGATTGCAGCTCGATGATCCGTCCGTCGGCAAATAGACGTGTGAAGCCGCGCTGCATCAGGCTCATCAGGTGTGGTGTGAGCCATTGGCGCGATGGTGCGGCTTTTCGCCGCCATGATTTCTTTGGAGCTTCACGACCCTGCTCGCTCAAACCGGCCGCTGCCGGAAAGAGCACGTAAAACCTCGTTCCTTCAGGCAGGTTGTCGAGGACTTCGTCGGTGCTTGATTCCGGCGAATCGCGCGTAACCAGCCGTCCGCAAACGCGGCAATACGTTTGTCCGACGCGCGCGAAAAGAAGCCGCAGGTAGTCGTAAATCTCGGTCTGTGTGCCGACAGTTGAACGCGGATTGCGCGTGGAGTTCTTCTGGCGAATGGCGATCGCAGGAGCGATGCCCAGGATTTCGTCAACATCGGGCTTGTCCATACGCTCGAGAAACTGTCGCGCGTATGCGGAGAGAGATTCGACGTAGCGGCGCTGTCCCTCGGCGTAGATCGTGTCGAATGCGAGCGAAGACTTGCCGGACCCGCTCACACCGGTAACCACGGTCATCTGGTTGATGGGCACGGAAAAGGAGATGTTTTTAAGATTATTAACGCGGGCTCCCTTAACTTGAATAGCTTCTTCAGGCATACGGACGAAAATTTGCGGTAGACGAAAACCAGCAATAATAGCGCGAGACGCCCGCAGCGCCAAATAGGTCCTACTCTGCGGCCCTCTGCGTATCTCTGTGCACTCTGCGTTGAAACAGCCATTTACCGCAGAGACCGCAGAGATACGCAGAGGACCGCAGAGATACGCAGAGGGCCGCGGAGAAGAGCCAAGAGATTGACAGCGTGATATCCCTGAGATGACAATCCACTTGATGAAAACCTCTAATTTTCTTTTGCGTGGATTTCGCCGGCCGCGCGAGATCGCCTGTTTCGCTCTCGGCAAACTCGAACGCCAGGTGATGGAAGAGACCTGGCGCCTCGGTGAAGTCAGCGTGCGCGACATCTATCGCGCTTTCGACGAGCGCGTCGCTTACACAACCCTGATGACCACGCTCGACCGTCTCTTCAAAAAGAAACTGCTCGAGCGCCGCAAGGATGGTCGCGCGTTCGTGTACGCCGCCGTGGTCTCTCGCGACGATCTCGATCGCGGCATCAAGGAAGACGTCGTCGACGGTCTTTTGGGCCACGGCGCGGACGGCGTCGAACCCGTGCTCGCCTGCATCGTCGACACCATCACGGAGCGAGATCGCGAACTGCTCGACGAACTCGATCGCCTGGTCCAGGAAAAGAAACGCGAATTACGCCGGAACAGCTAAATGTACACGTTCCTCGGTATCACTCTGGTCCTTGCTCTGCTGCTGACCATCAACGCTACCGCAACGATGGTCGCCGCGGGCTTTGGCCGCCTCTGCAAAGCGCTCTTCAGAAAGTGCTCCGCACGCACGCGCGCTGAAATACTCTTCGTCATGCGCATCGGTCCACCGGTGCTGGCGATCGTGGCCGTCGCCGCTTTCATGATTCCGTCGTATCTCATTTACGAGCCACATGCGACAGACGAATCTGTCAGTTGGAAACTCGGAACACTCGCGATGCTCTCCGCGATCGGTGTTGGCTTCGCGATCCAGCGCGGGATTCGGACTTGGCTTGCGACCCGCTCGTTGCTCAAAAAGTGGTCGACCACCTCGACACGCATCGAACTCGAAACGATAAACGTCCCTACTTACGTGTTGGACCACTCCTTCCCGATCATCGCGGTGGTCGGCGCGTTTCGACCGCGACTGTTTATTGCTAATCACGTGCTCGGGTCGTTGAGTGAGGAAGAACTGGCAGCGGCGCTCGCGCACGAGTATGGACACCTCGTCGCTCGCGACAACTTCAAGCGTTCAGTGATGCGTGTTAGTCGCGCAGCTTTATTGCTCATTCCGTGTGGCCGATCAATGGATCGTGCGTGGAGCGAGGCTTCGGAATCAGCCGCCGACGAATATGCGGCGCAGCAGAGTTCGTTTGTGGCTTTGAATCTCGCGTCGGCGCTGGTACGGATCGCCAGAATGATTCCTCACGGACAGCGCCACGTGATTCCCGCTTCCGTGTCCGCATTTCTCAGCAGTGAAGATTCGCCGGGTGTGAAGGTTCGAGTACGACGCCTGGTTGAGCTTGCAGCAACCGATCCGCGTCAGCTGGCCAGCAACGCCTCTGTCGTTCGTTTCGTGCCTTGGTTGGTGCTTACCCTGACTGTCGTAATCTCAGTGACAATCGAGAGTCGCCCGCAGGTTCTCGCCACGGTTCACAGCTTCGTCGAACACGTCGTCGCCGTGTTGAGTTAGACTGGGGGCGTGTCTTCGAAGGGAAGATCCGGTTGGTAGCTCTTGTCGCGTCCGGCGACGTATAGCCTCATCACAAACCAAAGAATCGCGAGCGCGAAAGCGATCCAGATCACCGTCCAGAAAATGGCGGGGATGCCGGTGGCCTGGGCCATGTTCACTGCATCGTTCGGAATCGTCGGCCCGAATTGAGCGTTAAGGAAGAAGACTGTCTTGAGATCGAAGAGGGCATTCAAAACGCACTGCACTGCCAGGAAACTCACGAAGAAAGTTGCGACTCGCGCACTCGCGAACCTTGCGATCAGAACTAATCCGATTGAGATGAACGTGCCGGCCAGTAGCGTGAACGGTATTCCTGACCAGGCAGTCATCCAAAAGACCGGTTTAATCAGCCCGAAGATCATTGTCAGCGCGAAGACGAAAATGCCGCAGCCCAGCAACACAATGCGCGCCGCCACGGCTTTCCGGATCAGTATGAGCAACAACGCGCCGAACGCCATCGAACCGAGATAGCCGGCACTGGAGATGAACAAGTCTGAGATGAGTCCGCCCTGAGTGGTGTATGTTTCGCCGCTGGCATTCGTAGCCACGCTCAGGCTCGCTACTGAGTTGCCGGTGAGCAGGGCCGCGAGCGCGTGTCCGCCTTCATGAATGAACGTCACGAAAATCCGGAAAGGATAGGTCAGAAACTCAGCGTAGGGGATAAACCACAGCACCACCGAAATGGTGGCCGCGATTAGCAGAGTCAATGCCTGGGGACGTGCGTCTTGTGAAAGCCTGTATCTCATCTTGAACTCTCCGGTCAGTCGGCGGAATGATGGCCTTATTTTAGTGCCGCCGTGATTAACGCACAATGCCGCGCGCAGGTTCCAAGCCCGAGCGCTATCTCTCGTAGTCTCCGGATTTGCCTCCGGTTTTGCTCTCCAGCCGCACGTCGGTGATCGTCATTCCTTTTTCAAGCGCCTTGCACATGTCGTAAACAGTCAGCGCCGCCACGGAGACTGCCGTGAGCGCTTCCATCTCGACACCGGTTTGCGCGTTCGTGGAGACCTCTGCCTGTAGCGCGACGCCGGTTTCTTCCAACGTCGCCTGCACGTCGATATGCGTCAACGGCAGCGGATGACAGAGCGGGATTAGCTCTGAAGTTCGCTTCGCTGCCATGATTCCCGCGAGCCTCGCAGTCTCGAGAGGATCGCCTTTGGGAGTACGATGTTCGCGCAATGCCGATATCGTTTCCTCACTCATCAAAACTCGCGCCGAAGCCACCGCGCGCCGCATAGTTACCTGCTTATCCCCGGTATCGACCATGCGAACGCGGCCTTGATCGTCGACGTGCGAAAGCTGTGCCATCGCGAAAGTAGATAACAAAAATGCGATCTCAAGCAAGTAGATCTCGACATCCGACCTCGTTTACGTCTATCCTGCCAACAACCGGGACGAGGGCCTCATTCGGGTTGTCTCATGCTCTCTTCATCCCAATCTCGAACCTGGGTTAGTTCTGAGCAGTAAAATCTAGTGGTAACAAAAATCCGACTGGCGCGCATATTCGTAAAGTGATCGACTATTGAGACTCGGAGGTTCCCCCTGTGTTTGAGACTGATACCGAAGTGCTTGAATGGTACGAGCGACAGCCCCGCGCTCTATCAAAAGAGTACGTGAATAACATCAATTGGAAAGAGATTAAGAATTATCCGCTCAATCCGGCTTTTGTGCCGGTGCTAATTTACATGCGCGATATCGAATACTTCACTGATATGTATTATCAGGAGTTGCGCCGCACGCCGACCGGAAAAGATCCGGTGATCCGAAAATTCATGGATCGCTGGAGTATCGAAGAACTGCACCACGGCAACCTGCTCAATCGCTTCTTGGAAGAGGCGGGCGTGCCGACCGGAAAGAACTGGCAGGTGGAGGCGACGCGCAAGATTCCCCGACTCTACAAGATCGGAAGTTATCTCGTGGACCACGCTTCGCGTCCGTTCGGAAGATATTTTCACGGCGCACACATGGTTTGGGGCGCAATCAACGAGATCACGGCGATGAATGCTTACCGGCGACTTTCAGATCTCGCCGGTCATCCGGTGCTGAAACAACTCTTGATCGGAATCGTGCAGGAAGAGTCAATTCACGGAAGCTTTTACTGGAACGTAGCGCGCGTGAAGCTGAACGAGACTCAGTTTGCGAAAATCCTGGCAAGGTTCGTTATCGGAAAATTCTGGACGCCGGTGGGCCAGGGTGCAAAGCCAACGTGCGAAGCAAACTACGTGATGTCCACCTTGTGGCCGGGCAAAGAAGGATTGGAGTTGTTCGATCAGAAGATCGGCACTCGTATCGAGCGTTTGCCGGGTTTCCTGGGCTTCAAAGGATTGACCGAACGCATCGCGCCGATCGTGCAGGGTTCGGCTACGGTAAGCGCAGCACATTGACGAGCGAGCCGGCTTCGACTGATTTGATATCAGCCGGCACGATCACTAGTGCGGTTGTTAACGCAAACGCGACGAAGTCTGACGAGCCGCCCCACTTCAAAGGGAAGGCGATGAGCTCGCCGTCGTCGTTTGTTGTTAATTGCGCCGGCAAGTAACTCTCCCTTTCGACTGTTCCCTTTACACTTCGCGCAAGCGCAGCGGTTTCTCGTTTCAATACGGGTTCCGCTGCGCCTTGCATGGCAAGCAACGCTGTGCGCACAAATAAATTGAAAGTGACAGCGACCGAAACCGGATTACCCGGCAGGCCAAACACGAGGGCGCCGCTCGGTAGCCGTGCGAATACAGTCGGCTTGCCGGGACGAAGCGCGATGCGTTCGAAGAATAGTTCCGCGTCGAGTTCCTTCAGCGCTGCTTTGGTGACGTCGTAAACGCCCATCGACACGCCACCCGACGTGACGATCACATCGCAATCCTCTGCGGCTGCACTGATCTGACTTTTCAACAGCGACGTTTCATCACCCGTCAATGGCATGCGTTTGACTGTGGCGCCGGCGAGCTCGGCATAGGACGCGATCGAGTAGTTGTTTGAGTCGCGTATCTGGTCCTGGCCGGGTTTCTGATCGACTGGCACTAATTCAGTGCCGGTAGCAAGCACACCGACGCGCGGCTTGCGACACACTTCGACAGTCGCATAACCAAACGCAGCGAGCACCGCCATCATCGCCGCATTCACGATTGTTCCGGCGCTCAAGACAGTCTCACCGGTTTTGATCTCGGCGCCGCGTTTGACGATCGACTTTCCCGCCTCGACGCTTTGAAGCAATTCAACTACGGTGCCGTCTTTGAGTTCTGTAGTTAACTCGACCTGCTGCACGCTGTCGGCGCCTTCAGGAACCGGCGCGCCGGTCATGATCCGCACCGCCTGTCCTTCTTCCAAATGGTTGTGCCAACCGCGACCGGCTGCTGATTCGCCAACTATTCGCAAACGCACCGGAGCAGACTTCGCATCCTCCGCGCGTACCGCGTAGCCATCCATTTGCGAGCGATCGAACGGCGGGAGATCGGAATCGGCAACGATGTCTTCAGCAAGCACGCGACCGAGCGCATGTTGCAACTGCACGCGCTCCGCCGGCAGCGTGCGAGTCTGCTGTCTTACGATCTGAATAGCTTCCGCAACAGAAATCATTGTGGCTAAAAAACCGAAAGGCCGGTTTGGACCGGCCTCTCAAGGTTGGCGGAGGCATTCAGCCTCGATTGGTTACCGTCCTCACCCCGGCAACCACATTCACCGTTGGACAGGATTTTAGTCAAAACCGCCGCGCCGTCAATAGCAGACTAGCGATTCTTAATGTTTTTCTACTTTCGCGTTGAAGGTTCCGATGGCGTCTTCTTCGACGGATTTAACTTTGGGACTGCGACTGATCTCGATGGCCGCCGCCTCGTTTGGGAGTTCGATCGAGAATCCGAAGAGCGCAGTCTCGTATATAAAGAAGACTTTGCCGCCATGCAGTTGCGCAAAGCTCTCAGCTATAGCGCGCACTTGAGCTTGTCGAACCTCGAGTGTTGCTTTCCCGTCAATAACATTGTCGTTAAGTACAACGATATAGTGGTTGGGAACCACTCTTCCGGAGTGCTTGAAGAACTTTGCGTTCAATTCTTCTAAAGTCCTTGGAACACGCGCGCTTGGCGGAATGCCCTGCCATGTTTTTACGATCCGCCCCTCGGAACGGTCAGTGCTCATCAGCACGTGAGTCGGTACCATCATCGCACTCAGTGACGCTGGAGCTTTAACCTCCGTATTGGACCAGACAAACGAGTCAACGTCGAGCTTCAATGAATCGGCGAAAGAAAAATACTTCTCAGTGTCCGTGGGTTCCGGGGTCATCAGCACGTAATACCCCATGCCTGCCTTTTTCGCGTGCTCACGCAACAACTCGATAGAGCCTTTCTGTGTAGTACAGTCGTAGCAGTTTGGACTGACGATGATAACGAGGGCCAGGGAGTGCCCCTGGTTGACGTCGGCCAGGGTGCGACCTTTGCGATCGGTCCACGAGCGTAGATCGATGACCTCTGCCTGCGTTTGCCCATCCTGGAAGGTAGCCTCTGAGTGAACGCGCGCTTGCAACGGCATGACGAAGGCAAAAGCACATAGAACTACACTGATAGCAATGTGTTTCGTGAGCATGACAAACTCCTGTCGGGAGACAAGGTTTAATCGCGCGAGGGGTGAATAAGTGGCGGCCCATACGGGACACTCTTCGCAACTTTTTCATCTCGCCACCGGCAGAAATGCTTAGTTTCTTGCACAATTGCGAGCACGCTCTAAGTCCGTTCTTTCGCAATATAACTAAAACCTTTCTACTTAGAAACAGCTTTTAGCTTGTCACTACAGACATGACGAGAAACTCCAGATCGCTTTCAGCGTGATTTCAGCGGTAATCATTCCAATACAGAATCACAGCCCAACGATGAATCCGCGCTCTGCTTCATGCCGTTGTTAGGCGTGCTCTATGGCGGAAGCCGCGTCGCACGTTTTGCACAAGCTCTAAGGTTTGGAGAGTGTAAGATAAGAGGTCCGCCGGCTCGTTGGGAGTGGCGGACCGTTGATGTCGGGACTTACGGCACTTTCAGTTACGGCCGGAAATAGACTTTACCGTTATTGTCGACTAAAAGGTCATGGGTTGCAGTTCCCGCAGGCGGGGTTGTAAGCCCAATGAGCCGCAACCCAGCATTAACCTGTATCACCAGAGGTCGGCCGACGTTGACGATGTTATTGATGTTGTCATAGGCTCCAATAATCATGTAAACAGCCCCGCCGTCGTCTGAGAATACTACCCGCGGCCCACCACCAGTACCTGCGTTCTCCGTCTTACTTACCACTTGGTATGCCATCGTTCTCTCTCCTTTGGGATAGATTTGCACGAAATGCCTTGCTTCGATTTCGTGCTTTCGTATGTGAGTGACTTTTCTCAGAGAAACGTAACGCGAGGGGGCCGATTCCCTGAACCTTTGTGGAGTGTCTCAGCGAGGAGCGAGAAGTGCGAGATGACATACATTACGGCGGACGCAGAGCACGAGCTTTTTGACGTTGGACGCCAAAACGATGACTGAAGCAATCAGAAGACCGGAAGCAAGTTTATGTCTCGTCTTAACTCCAATCAGATAAGCAGATTTATTTCGAGCATAAGCGAAGCGGGCTAACTATGTGTTTGGAGATAGATTTGTGTTCAAGCTGGTAGAAATCCGCGCGCAAAAGACTAGTATTGCGATTACGAATATCGCCTCGCTAGGGCGAGTTCGCGGCATGGAATTCTGATAAATTAAATAAAGTGCGTCTGCTCCAAACGACCCGTCTGCTTTCAAAATCAGATCGACATGATAGTTGTCGCGAAGTCATGCCCAGTTTTTCTTCGCGCTGAGATTTGAGGTGGCCCTGCCATTACAAACACGGCCTAGCAAAAAAGAAAGGCCGCCGGAGTTATTATTCCAAGCGACCTTCGTCATATCGTGGCGGAGCCGACGGGACTCGAACCCGCGACCTCCGACGTGACAGGCCGGCGTTCTAACCAACTGAACTACGACTCCGCAAAGAACCGCTTGGTAGGCACGGAGGGACTCGAACCCCCAACCTCTTCCTTGTAAGGGAAGCCGTCTACCATTGACGTACGTGCCTGCACTAGGACCGACCCTGCCGCCAGCCCTGGTAAAGCGAGCCGCCATGCTACCACAAAAGAGTATTAGCCACAAAAAAGCGCAAAAGGCTCAAAGATAATTCCCCTTGTGCTTCTTTGTGGCGTTTAAGCTTTTGTGGCAATATTCGCACGAGAGCCCATCCAGTTTGTCGCTATGTCAATACTTGTAAAATCTTGTCTTCTGATTCTTGTGTCCGCCATTGTGGCTCAGCAGATTACTCAGCAACCTGCGCAGAGACCGCGGCGGGTCAATGGAACTGAACAAACAACTGAGGCGAAAAAATCTTCAACCGGCTCCGATGAGGTCGACGAAGGTGACGTGGTCAGGGTTGATACGCAGCTCGTGTCCGTTCCCGCCGTTGTGACTGACAGTGCGGGCCGTCCGATACAAGGCCTTAAGCCTGAGAACTTTCGCCTCATCGAAGACGGTGAGCCGCAAACCATCGCCAACTTTGGCACGACAGAGACCCCATTCGAGATCGCGTTGCTGCTCGATACGTCGGGCTCGACGCGCGACGACGTCGCGTTGATACGCGCCGCCGCAAACAGTTTCATCGAAGCGTTGCGTCCGGGCGATCGCGTGGGAGTGGTCGCCTTCAACACTGCGCAAAAAACTGCCACGGTCGAAGTGCTGACGTCTTTGACTGACGATCGCGAAGCGTTGCGTGCTGCGATCGAGAATCTCGGCTCGAGCCAGGGAACGCCGTACTACGATGCGCTCGAACAAGTTGCAGACAACATCTTCCACGATCCGCCGAAAGATGAGGTGCGTGGACGCCGGGCCGTTGTGGCATTGACTGATGGTGTGGATTCGTCGAGCAACTCGGATTTTGCGACCGCGAAGATGAAGCTATCGCGCGCGGGCGTCGCTTGTTACTTCATTCAGGTTAACACGGAAGACTTCGTCGAAGATCGTTTGATGAAGGATTGCCAGGACGACGGCCAGCTCGCGCTTTCGCAGAAGCAGATTCAACGCTATCGAGAGCTTTTTTTCCCGAAAGCAAAGGCGGAGAATTTCAATAGCTTTTGCCAGATGGGACCATTCGAAAGAATGTCGATCAGCCGCGACCTTTACAACCTGGCGCGCCGCGAGATGAACAATCTGGCAACCGTTTCGGGCGGCAGAAGTTTTCCGGCGGCGACGTTGGCGGATGCGCGTGCAGCGTTTGCGCGCGTGGCGGCTGACATCGGCACGCAATACAGTTTGGGTTACTATCCAACGAATAAAGCTCGTGACGGGAAGTTTCGATCTATCAAGCTCGAGATTAAAGGCGTGAAAGACAAGACACAGATCCGCGCGCGCGATGGATACTACGCACCCAAACAATGACCTCTAATTTCCATCGCGTCTTACTTATCGTTCTCGATGGCGCCGGCATTGGCGCAATGCCTGATGCTCCGGAATGGGGCGACGCCGGCGCCGACACATTTGGTCACATTCTCGACTCGCGCCCCGTGCGGCTTCCGAACCTGCAACGATACGGTCTCGGCAACATCCGCCCGCTGCAAGCGCTGTCGCCGTTGGACCATCTCAGCGGATCGTATGGTCGATGTGCTTTGCGTTCGAACGGCAAAGATACGACTACGGGTCACTGGGAGATGGCGGGAATCGTTTTGGACCGCGCCTTTCCGACTTACCCGAACGGATTTCCATCGTCTGTGATCGATCGTTTCGTTAAAGAGACTTCTGTGCCCGGTATTCTCGGCAACATTCCCGCGTCCGGAACGGAGATCATCAAAGTGCTCGGCGAAGAGCACGTCAAGACCGGCAAGCCGATCGTCTACACTTCGGCGGATTCAGTCTTTCAAATAGCCGCACACGAAGAAGTGATCCCGCTGGAAAGACTTTACGAGATCTGCGAGATCGCGCGCCGGATACTCGACGGTGAACACAAAGTCGGCCGCGTAATCGCGCGTCCGTTCCTGGGCCAACCCGGATCTTTTTATCGCACCGAGAACAGGCACGACTATGCCGTGCCGCCACCGCGCGAGAATCTTCTGCCCGCGCTCGCTGATGAAGATCTCGACGTTGTCTGTATAGGAAAGATCGCGTCGATTTACGATTCGATGGGGGTGACGAAAGATCTGACGGCTAAGAACAACGAACAGTCGATCGACCAAACGATCAAAGCACTCAAAGATTCGACGCGCGGGTTGATCTTTTCGAACCTCGTCGATTTCGACATGCTCTACGGTCACCGGCGCGACACCGAAGGCTACGCTAAAGCCCTCGAACACTTCGACACACGCCTGCCCGAGATCGAATCGGCGATGCACGACGACGACGTGATGATGATCACGGCCGATCACGGCAACGATCCGACTTTTCGCGGCTCAGATCACACCCGCGAATACGCGCCATTGCTTGTCTACGGCAAGAACGCCCGCCCCGGCGTTAATCTCGGCACGAGAGATTCGCTAGCCGACATCGGCCAAACCATCGCCCACAACTTCGGCCTGAGATTGAACGCCGGCGAGAGTTTCTTAACAAACATTTGCGATCTCAGCTAGCTATGCTACATTTCTCACATGAGCACTCACGTAACTGAACTATTCCAAAGAGCCTCAACCCTTTCCGAAAAGGAACGAGCCACCCTCGCTGGTTTGTTGATCGAGAGTCTGGAGTCGGAAATCGATCCTGACGTTGAAGAGGCGTGGCGTGTAGAGATAGAGCGCCGCGTGGCCGAGTTGGATGCCGGCACGGTTGAGACAGTGCCGTGGGAGGTTGTTAAGGCCAAACTTCTTCGACGTACTGAATGAATCGCGACATCATCGTACACATTGAAGCTGAAGCAGAGATCTTTCAGGCGTTGGCATGGTATGCGGAACGCAGCGCCGTTGCTGCTCGTGCGTTTGTTCAGGAATTGAGCAGCATGGTCGTCCTGGCGGCTCAGTCTCCAGAGACGTGGCCGAGAGGTTACGGAAATACCAGGCACATAGTATTTCCTCGCTTTCCGTTTGACCTCGTCTTCAGGATGAAAGGCGAGACTGTGGAAATAGTTGCTGTTGCTCACCAGCGCCGCCGGCCACGTTATTGGAAAGACCGATAGCTTATTTCTTCGCGGTGAGACTCTTGTAGATCGTCTCCACCCAGCGATCGGTCTTGATAAACCCTTCACCCCAGGGTTTCCATTCCTCGGGGAGGCCCTCGCTCTTGATTTGGTCCAGGGTTTTTCCGGCTGCGATCTTCTGGCGCACGATTTCGGTTGTTTGCTGCAACATGCGGTGGTAGCTCTTCAGATCGTCGATCGTCGAAATTGGACCATGGCCGGGGATCAGTTTTGCTCCGTCCGGGATCTTCGTGATGATCTCGCCGATGTTTCTGACGAGGCCCTCGACGGTCCCGCCACTCTCCAGATCCACGAACGGAAATCGGCCCGCGAAGAAGTCGTCACCAAGGTGGACGACGTTTGAAGCCGAGAAGAAGATAACGCTGTCGCCGTCAGTGTGGCCCTGCGGGTAGTGAATGGCGCGAATGTCTTCGCCATTGAAGTGTACGGTCAGCGTTTGATCGAAAGTGATCACCGGCAACGCTTCTTTCGGAGACGGCGGCGTGGTGGTATTGAAGACTGTCGACTTTTGCTCGGTCGAGAGTCGCTTGCGCACGTTGTCGTGAGCAATGATCGTCGCCTCTGGTCCAAACACGACGTTGCCGCCGGTGTGATCGCCGTGCCAGTGAGTGTTCAGAATGAAATGTAGTTTTTTGTCGGCGATACCCTTGAGCGCTGCCCTGATCTTGTCGGCGAGCGGCGCGAACTGATCGTCGACGATCAGAAGACCGTCATCGCCAACGGAGACGCCGATATTTCCACCCGCGCCTTCGAGCATGTACACGTTGCCGGCAACTTTCGTCGCCTTCATCTGCACTTTGGAAAAGTCAGTTTGCGCGTGCGCGGCAGCGGCAAACACGAGCAAAAGGGTTAGCGACAGAATTTTCTTCACGTTTTCTCCTCCTACGCCTCCGGATTCTTCAACACGGCGATGAACGGTAAGTTGCGATAGCGTTCAGCGAAATCCAAACCATAACCAACTACAAACTCATCGGGAATCTGAAAACCAAGATAATCGATCTTTACTTCTCGCTGCCGTCGCTCGAACTTGTCGAGCAGCGCCGCGAGTTTCACGCTCGCCGCGCCGCGCGATTTGAGATTAGCGAGCAGGTACGAGAGCGTCAGTCCTGTATCGACGATGTCTTCAACCACGAGGATGTGCCGTCCTTCAATCGGCACGTCGAGATCCTTCATGATGCGAACTTCACCGGAAGTACGCGTCGAGGATCCGTAACTCGAGATTGCCATGAACTCGATGCCGAGCCGCGTGTCGATCGCACGCATTAGGTCGCTGAGGAAAAAGCAGGCGCCCTTGAGCACGCCGATCAGCAGGGGATTGAGGCCGGCGTAGTCGCGCGTGATCTGCGCGCCCAGCTCCTTGATGCGGTCGCGTATCTGTTCCTCTGAGAACAGGACATCGAGATTTGGGTTGCTGAACTCCGATGTGAACTGGGCGGAAGAGGTAGCCAACTTGTTTCTCCTTAATGAAGATGCTGGTCGAGCAAGAATTTGCCTATGTGCTGCGTGGTGCGACATACTATGCAAGCTCTTCCTTCAGGTCAACATGCGTAACATCAATCGAGTATCTCGCGTACTTCTTTGCGCTCTCGCTCTGACGGTTTTTGGCGTTCCTGTTTTGGGACAGGGAACAGCAACAATCGAGCCTTGTCCGGCGGCGACGCCGGCGCCAAAACCCGGCACAGTTAATCCGCGCGCGCGGCTGTTGCCCGTCGATTCGAGTATCCCGGACGATCCAGACGTCGCGAAGATCGTCGCGCCTTACAGTGAGAAAGTCCGCGAACTCAGCAAGGTGATCGGACGGCTCGAAGGCGATCTCAAGAAGTCACGTGCTGGCGGCGGCTCGCTCGGAAACTTTGTTACGGACGGAATCAGAGCGCAGGCACAGGCAAAACTCGGAAAGCCGGTGACGCTGGCGATCATGAACTCCGGTGGCCTGCGTAAAAATCAGATTTCCGCGGGTGAACTGCGCGCCAGCGATATCTTCGAGTTATTGCCGTTTGAAAATGCACTGATTGCGCTTGAATTCACGGGGGCGCAGCTCGCGCAATTGCTCCAGGTCGCGACGCGCGACGCACAGGCGGGCGCGCGCATCCAGTTCAAGTGGAACGACCGCGATCGTCCTGAGTTTCTGAGCGGCAAACTTGTTGACGCGACTGGACAAGAGCAGGAGATCGATCCGGAGAAGATTTACACTGTTGTGACGATCGATTACCTGCTAAATCTGGGTGGCGGCGCATATGCGATTCTCAAGGAAGCCAAAAGCACCACGCCGCTGAACCTCACTCTGCGCGATGCAATCATCAATTACGTTAAGAGTGAAACTGCGGCGGGACGGCCGATACGCAGCGTCATGGACAATCGCTTTGTGCAGGTTGGTCCAGGACCGAAGTCGACGGAGGCGCCGCGATGATCAATCGTCGAACATTTCTGACGACCTCCGCTGCTTTCGGTGCAACACTCGTCGCTTTTCCGCGCTATGTATTCGCTGACACCGTCATCACGATTCTCCACACCAACGACACGCATTCGCAGATCGATCCCTTGCCTGCGAACGACCGGAACGCGGGAATGGGTGGTGTCGCCCGCCGCGCCACGCTCGTCAAGCGAATCAGAAAAGAGAATCCCAACACGTTGCTGATTGACGCCGGAGACGTGCTCCAGGGCACGCCTTACTTCAACTTCTACAAGGGAGAGGTTGAGTACAAGGCGATGTCGGCGATCGGCTACGACGTGGGCACGCTTGGCAATCATGAGTTCGATAACGGCGTCGAAGCGCTTGCGGCGGCTTTGAAGTTTGCAAACTTCGATCTGGTCTCCGCGAATTACGACGTGAAAGGGACGGCGCTCGAGAGCAAAGTGAAACGTTACGTCGTCAAGACGGTTGGCGGGATACGGATCGGGTTGTTTGGTTTGGGCATCAGTCCGGTGTCGCTGATCACGCCGGAAAATTTCAAAGGCGTGATTTACATCGATCCTGTCGTTGCGGCGCGCGAGATGGTGAAGAAGCTGCGCGAGGAAGAGCGCTGTGCGTTGGTCGTGTGTATGTCGCATCTTGGGTATATCGAAGATGGGAAACAAGGCGATTTGTTAGTGGCATCGCAGGTTGATGGAATCGACTTCATCGCCAGCGGGCACACGCACACGTTCATGAAGGAGCCTGTGACGCAGGCTCAACCGTGCGGCGCGAAGACGTTGATCTTTCAGGTTGGCAAGAGCGGGATCTATGTCGGCCGGGTTGATTTCACATTTCGGAATGGGAAACTGGCGGCGGCTTCAGGGCGGCTGTTGGATCTGAGGAACGTTTAATGGCGGATGATTCGACCCGCGATCGAGTGCGCGCGCTGGTGCGCGAGGTGTTGGCGAAGGCTGGGCCTGAGGAGTCTCAGACTTCGAGTCGTTTTGTTAATACCGTTTCAGAAGTTGAGACTCAACCTGCGGTGACGCGTGACGAGTCGGCGAAGAGCGTCATCACTGAGGACGACGTGCGTGGGCTCGAGGCTGGCGCAGTTCTCCGAATCGGAGAGGACGCGCGCCTGACGCCGCTCGCCGCGGATATCGTCAACGAAAAGAAGATCGAGATCGTGCGACGTGCTTCGCGACGCGGATCGAAGGCTTCGAAACTGATCGCAGTCGGAGCTGACCACGGCGGGTTTCAGATGAAGGAAGAGCTCAAAGTGCTGCTGAGTGAGCTTGGTCACAGGGTGCAGGACTTTGGCGCGTACTCGGAAGAGGCGGTTGATTATCCGGATTTTGCGCACGCGGTGGCGCGAGCGGTGGCGGACGGCGCCTCGGATCTCGGGATTGTAATTGACGGTGCGGGTGTTGGCAGTGCGATGGCGGCGAATAAGGTTCCGGGTGTTCGTGCGGCGGCGTGTTACTCGGTTGAGGTGGCGCGCAACTCACGCGAACACAACGATGCGAACGTGTTGACGCTCGGAAGCAAGACGATCAATAGCAAGCAGATGCGCGATATTGTTATGACCTGGCTATCGACCGAGATCACCGAAGACCGCCACCGCAAACGCGTCGCCAAGATCGACGCAATCCAGCGCCAGTATCAACGGTAGTTTTAGCCGCGGATTTTCGCGGATTAACGCGGATTAGTCTAGAATACTTGCGTCATGTCCTTTTCCCATAACGGAGATTACGAAGCTCTTGTTGAGCAGATCACTGAGGTGATTGTTGCGCGCCTGAATGGCGATGGCGGCGCGGAACAGGCTTCCATGTGCGGCTGCACTTCGGAGTGCTTTCATCGCTGCCCTGAGCGCATGCACCGCATCGTCGACGCGGGCGCCGCGCGCATCGGTCTCGTGCTTGGCCAAGCCGGGACGGCGCGGGAATGGGCAAGCCTCATCGATCACACGCTGCTCAAACCGGAAGCGACGGACGAAGACATCAAGAAACTTTGCCAGGAAGCAGCGACGTATCGCTTCGCTTCCGTGTGCGTTAACCCGACGTGGGTGCGCGTCGCTTCCTGCAACCTGATCGGCAGCGGCATTCCCGTATGCACCGTCATCGGCTTTCCGCTCGGCGCCACGCTTCCGGACGTTAAAGCTTACGAAGCGCGTCGCGTCATCTTCGACGGGGCAAGGGAAGTGGACATGGTGATCAACGTCGGCGCGCTGAAGAGCGGCGACGATTGTCTCGTCGAACACGACATCCGTTCGGTCGCACAAGTCGCGCACGAGTACGACGCGATCTGCAAAGTGATCATCGAGACTGCATTGCTGACCGACGATGAAAAAGTACGCGCGTGCCAGGCGGCAAAGAAAGCAGGCGCGGATTTCGTCAAGACCTCAACCGGATTCTCGAAAGGCGGCGCGACTGTCGCCGACGTCGCACTGATGCGACGCACAGTCGGTTCAGAACTCGGCGTGAAAGCATCGGGCGGCGTCAAAGGTCTTGAAGATGCTCGCAAGATGGTTGAAGCCGGCGCGACACGGATCGGCGCCAGCGTTGGTGTGAAGATCGCACAGGAAGCTGCGGGCAAGACTCCCTCGTTCGCAAAAACCTCTGCTTATTAATAACGATGCCGACAAACGCGAAACTGTTGGCGGTTATCCTCGGCGGAGGCGCCGGTAATCGTCTCTTTCCGCTCACGCAACAGCGATCGAAACCGGCGGTGCCGCTGGGCGGCAAGTATCGCCTCGTCGACATCGCGCTCTCAAACTGCATCAACTCCGACGTCCTGCGCACGTTCGTGCTGACGCAATACAACTCCGCGTCACTCAACCGTCACATCGCGCAAACTTATCGCTTCTCGCAGTTCTCAAACGGCTTCGTCGAGATCCTCGCGGCCGAACAAACACCTGAAAGCCCGCAGTGGTTTCAGGGAACTGCCGACGCGGTGCGACAAGTCTTGCCGCACATCCGCGACTGGGGCATCGACACGTTGTTGATCCTCTCCGGCGATCATCTCTATCACATGGACTATCGACATTTTCTCGAACGTCATCATGAGACGAATGCCGACGTCACCGTTTCAGTGATTCCATGCGAAGCGCGAACGGCGAGCGAGTTTGGTTTGTTGAAGACTGACGAGACCGGACGCATCGTCGAGTTTAAAGAAAAACCTAAAGGTGACGATCTGCTTTCAATGCAGGTCGACACCACACAGCTCGGGCTCGACGCGAACGAAGCACAGCGACGTCCGTTTCTCGCGTCGATGGGAATTTACGTCTTCAAGTACGAACAACTCGAGCAACTGCTCGCGGAAGATCCGTCGTGGATGGATTTCGGTAAGCACGTCATTCCCGCGGCGATCAAGTCGCGGCACGTGCAGGCGTACATGTTCGACGGCTATTGGGAAGACATCGGAACGATCGGCGCGTTCTATCGCGCCAATCTCGATCTCGCGAGCAAGCTTCCGAAGTTCAATCTATTTGACGCTGAAGCTCCCGTCTTCACGCGCACACGCTACCTGCCGCCCTCGAAGATCGAAGAGACGCAGATCAACGATTCGATCATCAGCGACGGCTGCATCATCAGCGGCGCGAAGATCAACAATTCCGTAGTGGGACTGCGCAGCCGGATCTCGAAAGGCGTCCAGATCGACTCGTCTTTCCTGATGGGCGCTGACTACTATCAGACGTTCGAAGAGATGCGCAGTGATCTTGGCAACGGAGTGCCGCGCGTCGGAATAGGGGAGGGAGCCGTCATCAAGCACGCCATCATCGACAAGAACGCGCGCATCGGAACGAATGCGCGGCTGCTGAACGAAGCGGGCGTGGTCGAGGTGGATGGACCAGGCGGCGCGTACTTTATCCGCGACAGCATCATCATCGTGCCGAAGAACGCGGTGATCGCCGATGGGACGGTGATATAGGACCTAGAATTTTTGTCTAAGACTTTACTTTAACTAATGCCGCTGTTCCCAACGCGTGAGTTTCATCCCGCAACAATCGAGAGAAAGTCAGGGCCGCGAAGACCTCGTGTTATTCCTCAGGTAAAACTTCCAAAAGACAAGAACAATCTCGACGTCCAGTTCGGCGACAAGGTCGTAAAGCTCACGAATCTCAACAAGCTGTTCTGGCCGAAGCTCGGAGTCACGAAGCGAGACCTCATCCAGTACTACCTCGACATGGCGCCAGTGCTGCTCCCGCACGTGACAGAGCGCGCGATGGTGATGAAGCGTTATCCACACGGCGCGGGCGGCGAATTCTTCTTCATGAAGCGCGCGCCGACGCCGCGGCCTGACTGGATTGAGATCTGCAACATCGAGCACGAATCGGGGAACATCATCAACTTCCCGATGATTCAGGATGTGCCGGCGTTGATGTGGGTGATCAATCTCGGTTGCATCGATCTTAACCAATGGTATGCGAAGTGTGACGACGTCGATCGCCCGGATTACCTGCACTTCGATCTCGATCCGGTGCCGAATGCTTCGTTTGAGAAAGTGCGTGAAGCGGCGCTGTATCTGAAACTCGCGCTCGACTCGCTGAAGATCCCGAGTTACGCGAAGACCACCGGCTCGAAAGGAATTCACATCTACATTCCGATTAGGCGTGGGCCAACTCAGAAACAGGTGTGGACGTTCGCGAAACAGTTTGCACATGCGGTCGCGTCGCAGGAGCCGAAACTGTTGACTGCGATCTACCAAATTTCGAAACGGCCGAAGGGAAGAGTGCTGGTTGACTACAACCAGAACGCGTGGGGCCGCACGTTGGCGTCCGTTTACTCCGTCAGGCCAAACAAGCTGCCGACAGTCTCGACGCCGGTCACGTGGAAAGAACTCGAGCGCGGCGTGAGCATCGAAGATTTCCGCATCGACAACGTACCGGCACGCGTGCGCAAGCTTGGAGATTTGTGGAAGCCGATTTATGAAGCGAAGGGCAGGTTTCGACTTGAAGCTTATCTTTAACGGTCGGCGGGCCTACAGTTCAAGGACAAGATGAAAGTTTGGACGGTCGGACATTCGACTCGCAGCGCTGAAGAGTTTGGCCACATGCTCCTCGCGCACGAGATTAAAGTGTTGGTTGATGTGCGCATGTTTCCGGGCTCGCGACGGTATCCGCAATTCAATCGGGCGGCGTTGGCGGAGTCGTTGGCTGCGATTGGAATCGAGTACAAGCACGAGCCGAGGCTTGGCGGACGAAGAACGCCGCGAGCGGATTCGCACAACACCGCGTGGAGGAACGCATCTTTCCGAGCTTATGCCGACCACATGGAGAGCGAAGACTTCCAGAAGGGAATTGAAGAAGTACTTGAACTCGCGCGCGACACTCGCGTCGCGGTGATGTGCGCTGAGTCCCTCTGGTGGCGTTGTCACCGCAGCCTGATCTCAGACTACTTAAAAGCCTCCGGCCACACCGTCATCCACATCCTCAGCGAAACCAAAGCCGAAGAACATCCCTTCACCTCCGCCGCCCGCATCGTCGATGGGAAACTATCGTATCGAGGATTGTTGGAAAGTTAAGCCATCCGTGGCTAGCTGGCTCTGTTGCTGTGCCAGACCTTTGCTTTCGCGCCCTTCTTGCGGCGCTTGACGCCGGTGCGCTGCGGGATCTTTTTCGGATCGCCGGTGGCGGCTTTCGCGACGTTCCCGCCCTCGTCTTCGGCAATCTCAGCAAGTGAACGCCGCGTGAGGATCGAAACGGGCGCGAGCTCAGTCACGTCTTCTGTTGTCGTGTAGTAATCGCGATGCTTGATCAGCAACCACTGCCGCTCGCCGCGACCGCGCGTGCGCACCAGCACCCATGAGCCTTTTAACTTCTCGCCATCGAGCGTGAACTTGAGCTCGCCTTTGCGCAGCGCCGCGTCAACATCATCCGTCTCTTCCGGCTTGTAGGTGCCGTGGTCCCAGACCATCACCGTGCCACCGCCATACTCACTCTCAGGTATCACTCCTTCAAACTTCGCATAGTCGACCGGATGATCTTCAACCTGCATCGCGAGCCGCTTCACTTTCGGATCGAGCGATGGACCTTTCGGCACGGCCCACGACTTCAGTACACCTTCGACTTCGAGACGAAAGTCGTAGTGCAGCGCAGTGGCGCGATGTTTTTGAATGACGAACATGCGACCGCTGCGAGTGCGCTTCTTCGTTGGCCCAGGCTCGGGAGTCTTATCAAACTTCCGTTTCTTCTTGTACTCGGTTAAGGCCATCGCGGCAGTAAACACTAAAGTAATTCTTTAAGTGTCACACAGACGTTTCCATTGTCATCTCTTGCGGGATCTCATCCTCAGTTGCGAAGAGGTCAGGCTGGATCGGGTCGAGGCCCAGCGCCTGTCGCACGCGCGCGAAGCTGCGACGATGGATCGGGAGCGCGCCCAAATCCTTCAAGACGCGACAGTGCTCGGGTGTGGGATAACCTTTGTGAGTAGCGAGCCCGTAGCCGGAGTAGATCTGGTCCAACTCGCGCATGTGCGCGTCGCGCGTGGTCTTCGCGATGATCGACCCTGCCGCGATACTCGCGGAGAGTGCGTCACCGCGGATGATGCCTCGTTGAGGTGTTTGGCAGTTGGGGATCTTGCGCGCGTCGACGAGAATGAAATCAGGTGCGCACGTCAAACCCTGCACCGCTCGCTGCATCGCCAGCAGTCCCGCGTGGTAGATGTTGATCTTGTCGATCTCTTCAACCTCCGCAATCCCGACTGACCAGCAGACAGCATCCTGTTTGATCTGTTGTGCGAGCTCATCTCGTTTCTCAGGATCGAGGATCTTCTTCGAGTCGTTGAGGCCGCGTAGCTTGTAGTTCTGCGGCAGGATGACGGCTCCGGCGACGACGGGTCCCGCGAGCGGCGCCATGCCGGCTTCATCGACGCCCGCGATGAGCCCGAACCCTTGCGACCACAACTCGATCTCAAACCGCAGCAGGAAGTGCAACCGTTGTCCTTCAGCGCGGTTCTCGCGATATCGGCCGCGAATGCGTTTCGCGAGCTGGTGCGCGCCCTGCCGCGAGTCAACTTCGAGGGCTTCAAGTAAACCTTTAGGCACCGGCCGTTGCCGTCGCACAAACAGCTCACTCAGTTCTGGTATTGATTTCTTGAGGAGGTCTTCCAGGGAACTCATGACTTCGAGTGATTTCTAACACAAAGGCACTGATGCACGAAAGTACACACGGTGTTTTTTCAAATTGCTGTTATCCTAGCAACTCATCGATGAGTCTTTCCCCCCGCACCAAACTCCGGCTGCTCGGTTTGCTTCCGCTGATCTTCTTCCTGGCGCAGGGCGTCCACTACTGGCAAATCAACCAGCTCGGACACATGTTCTGGATGTGCAACATCGGGAACCTGATCCTTGCGATGGGTCTCTTCCTCGAGAAGCCCCTTTTGATCCGGCTTGCTGCGATCTGGACGATCCCCGGTTTGATTATCTGGTTTCTCTACGTCGTGCTGGCGTGGGGCGTGTTTCTCACTTCAACACTCGCGCACGTCGGCGGGCTCATCGTGGCGATGATCGCGCTGAGATACTATCGAATGGATCGCACTGCCTGGCGCTGGGCTCTGGGTTGGTATCTGGTGGTCCAACTCGCGTCGCGGTTCTTCACGCCCGCGGATCTCAATGTAAACCTAGCACACGCTGTTCAACCCGGATTTGAGCGAACGTTTCAAACGTACTGGAGCTTCTGGCTGGTTCTCACTGCGGCAACCATCATCGTTCTGTGGTTAGTGGGATTAGTGCTGTCGAGTATCTGGCCTCCACGGATCAACTCGCAGCGCGCAGGTAGCCGCGATGCGATTCGATCAACGTGGTAACGAGGTTAGACAACTCTGACGGGTGGCTCGGTTTTATCAGGTACGCTTGCGCACCCGATTCGAGTGCCTGATCGCGATCGATCTCGTACGCAGCGGCGGAGTAAAACAGAATGGGCGTGGATTGATCAAACTCACGTATTCGTCTGCAAAGATCCAGACCCGAACCATCCGGCAGCCACGAGTCCAACAGGTAAAGATCAAAATGCTGAGAACCGGCCAGCTCAAGTGCACCCGCGATCGTTGACCCGGTCACCACTTCCACGCAGCGCTGCTCGAGCACCAGTGTAACAAGCTCGCGAGTATCCTGGTGATCCTCGATATAAAGCACGCGGGGAGGCTTTGGCGTTTGCATAGCGTGTACTCGCTACGAAAGAGGATTGATCCGTTGTCTTCGGGATTGCACAAGCAAACGAATTGAAAAAAGGCCGGGCCGACATATGTTTCTCAAGGTCAGTCGGGAAGGATACGTCGACCGCGGCCACCCTGCTTGTTGTGTGTACCGACTTTATGCGCGTATAGCAAGTTTGTCAGTACGTTGCCGAACAGTTTTGATTCAGGTAATTCCCGATGAGGGTAGTTGGTGCAAAACGTTTTGTAACAGCTGCGTACAGTTTTCGGTACTGCACACTGTACGTCTGCGAACAAAGAGCGTAAAATTCACTTGCACCCGCGAACAAGTTAACTTTCATTTCCCCCCAAGTAATTTATTGCCCGCTTTCTCTAGTGCGGCTTTGGGAGTAACGGGATGAGTATTAATTTTCAATCAATGTTGCTAGACAAAAGGGAAGTGCTTGCGTCCGGCCTCACTTCGCGAAATGAGTTGCTGAAACAGCTTCTGAGCGTTCCTGGCATTGCTGGCGATCTGCTCTCCGAGCTTCGCGTTGTGCCACTCACGGTGAACCAGGTTCTTTATGAACTTGGAGATCACATTGACTACGTTTACTTTCCGATCGACTCTGTTGTTTCCGGCCTGGCAATCATGGAAGATGGGACCACTATCGAAACCTCGATGGTCGGCTGTGAAGGGATGGTAGGAATATCGACAGTTCTCGGCAGTGGACGTTCCCGGCAATGGATGTGGGTCACCGTAGGCGGTAATGCGATTCAGCTCGAGTCGAGACTTTTGGACAGGCTCTTCATCGAGAATGAGACTGCGCTCAAAGCATTGCTCCATTGTTATCGGTCGCTGGTCACACAAGTCTCACAACGCTGCGTGTGCAACACGCGCCATACGATCATGGAGCGACTGTGCTGTTGGTTGTTGATGATCCATGATCGTGTCAGTGGGTCTAACCTGAGTTTGACTCAGGAGATGATCGCATCCAGAGTTGGCGCTCGGCGCGCAGGAATTACAGTCGCTGCCGGGACGTTGCAGGATATGAGGGCAATCGAGTATCGCCGTGGTCAACTGCACATACAGGATCGTGAAGTGTTAACTGCGGCGGTGTGCGAGTGCTACAACATCATGCAAGCTGACTTTAAGGGATCCCCCCCCTCCCCCTACTCAGTTCGCTCACTATAAAGAAATACGCGACTCACAGTCGCACCCCTGGCGTCCGTGATAGGTACCAGTGTGTGAGTAAAACGGACCGTGGCCTCCCCTTGAGCTCCGTTTACACTCGCATGGATCGGTGCGGTGTTAATTGACTGTCCTTCGCGGATGGTCTCCTTCAGCACCTTGATTAAATCGTCGATGTCAGTTCCATTAAAAACTTCGGTTATCGGCAGCCCGAGCACGTTGCGATTGCCGAACAGTTGTTTGTAGCCCGGGTTGATATCATGAATGGTAAGGTCTTCAGCATTCAGGACCATTACGTAGTGAGGAAATCGTTCCAGTAACGCGGCGAGTTGTAGCTGCTCCACCTGGTGTTGCCTGGTCAACTCCTGCAGTTCTATGGTTCTGGCCGTCAATTCATCGTTTGTGGTCTGCAGCTCTTCATTGGTGGCCTGAAGTTCTTCGTTGTTGGTTTCGAGCTCTTCGTTGGTGGCCTGCAACTCCTCGTTGGTAGCTTCAAACTCTTCATTGGTCGCCTGCAATTCTTCCTGCGTCATCATCAACTCTTCGTTCGCTGCCTGGAGTTCCTCGTTCGCGTCCTGGAACTCTTTGTTCATCGTGCCGAGACGTTTGTTAGCGGCGCTCAATTCGCCGACCAGGTCTGCGTGTTCACGTTGTATCGCATCGAGTTTCTTTCTGATCTGCACGTGTTCGGTAGCGTCGAGCACGGTGATCACGGCGACTTCGGGCGCTCCATGCTCAATCTGCGCGGCCATAATGGTGAAACTGACATACTTTGCCGAACCATCTGACGCTTGATCCAATTCGAGTTCCTGGAGGGTCATGGTGGTGTGTTCGCGGAAGCAAGTATCGATTGCCCGGCGCACCTCCTGGTAAGGTACCCCACGCACGGTGTGCAAGAAGTCCTGATCGTAACCGCTATCGTGTACACCCAGCAGCCGGCGCGCCGCAGCATTGATAGTGAGGATTCGATAATGGCGATCGATCGTCACAACGGCAACGTTCGTGTAGCGAAGCATGGTTTCGTTGAGGCGCCGCAGTTGCGTGATCTCGATTTCAGCCAGGTCATGCGGCTTCTGGAATAATGCCGTTCCCTGAGGCCGCCGGCGTGCCTCACGCCATAGATTATCGGTGGTGCCCGGCTGAACAGATTCGTGTACCGGGAAGTTCAATGGGCCGCCCAGGCAGCGATAGATCTTCCACTTCTTATTAACAAGCTCATAGCTGGCTTTAGTGGGTCGTGCTGCTTCCGCTTTACCGAGGAACAGATAGCCACGCGATTGGTGCAATGAGTAAGCAAAAAGATCGAGCACCAGTTGTTGCAGGTCCAGTTTTAGATAAATCAACAGATTTCGACAGGCTACCAGATCCAGGCGGGGAAACGGCATCCCGCGACTGATGTCCTGTTGCCCGAAAATAACTACCTGGCGCAGTGTCTTGCTGACGCGGTAGCCGTGATCGATGCGTTCAAAAAAACGAACCCGGTAATCAGTGGGCATGTCGTTAAGAACGTTTTCCGGATAAAGTCCCCGGCGTCCAAAGGCAATGGCCTCGGCGGCAAGATCGGTGGCGAAAATCTTTACATTCCATTCCGGAAACTCAGAGCCAAGATGGTCTGCAATCAGCAATGCGAGTGAGTAGGCTTCTTCACCGGTGGCGCAGCCGGCGGACCAGAGTCGTAAGGTGTGGCCATTCTCACGTCCTCGTTGGATCAGCTCGGGGATTATCGAAGTCCTGATGAAGTCGAAAGCTTCAGGATTTCGAAAGAAACCGGTCACCTTTATAAGAAATGCTTTCACGAGCTCGTTCACTTCGTCCGGGTGGGTACGAAGGTGATCTGCATAATCACGAATAGTGGCATTGTGCGTAAGCGCCATGCGCCGGCCAATCCGCCGCAGGATTGTTGAAGATTTGTAATTGCGAAAGTCGATATTGGTTTGATCGCTGACCTGCGTAAGTAGATCGCGAAATGGATCATTAGCCTTCTCGGTAACGGGCAACAGCGTGCCCTTCAACATGTCGTAAAGCAGGGGTGCGAGTTGTTCTATTTCGACTATGTGATCCACCGCTGTTGGTGGCAACGACAGAGGCATCGAAGGATAAGCCGCGGTTTGAGGATTTTGGATGATTACAACTCCGCCGGCGTTCTTTACGTCCACTGCGCCGACGGCTCCATCCGATCCTGACCCGGTGAGAATGACCGCGATGAGACGTTCGCCGTAGGACTGGGCCGCACTGGATAGCAACATGTCAACCGACGGTCGCGGTCGATCACCGTGATCGCCTTCGAGATATACGTGCCCGGCAGTGATTTTTACGTGTCTATTGGAGGGTACCACATAGATTTTGCCGCGCTCCAGCTTTGTGGGCGCCTGCTCGCCGACGATGACGATGGGCAACGTGCTGCGCCGCTCGAGGATTGATCCGAGCTGGCTTGGACGTTGCGGATCGAGGTGCTGCGCGAGCACGATGGGCGCTGGAAACGATTTGTGAAGCGTGCTTACCAGCGTGGAAAGCGCACCTATACCGCCGGCGGACGAACCAACGACCACCAGATCTTCCACATGAGTGTCATCTCTTAACGAGTCGTCCATAGACTTATGTGTACTGTCCTCCGTGGAGTTCTTTGCTCCGGAGGAACAAGATGTTTATAGCCTCCGTCTGTTGGCTTTGTCGCTCCTTTAGGAGCGACATGTATTGCGCCACACACATCGCGCTCCTCTGGAGCGCACAACGAATTTGGTTGAGGCTATAAACATCGTGCTCCGCTGGAGTACTTTACCTAATAGGCTTGTAATACCGGTTCTGCTATATCATCGTTTGTTTCGCTTAACAACAGTTGCCGGATTACTGCGCTGTGCTCCGCAGCTTCCTTCGCGCGTTTCTCGAACATCATGGCGGTGCGGTTTTGGTTGGCTTTGCGCGCGCGTTCGATGATTCGCCGCGCCAGCATCATTTGTTCCTCGAGTGCCCGGACTGCCGACCAGAGAGCTACCTCGAGCATTTGCGATTGGCCGTCGCTTAAAGCCTCCGCTGAATAAGCGTGTCCAACGTGACAGCGATAGCGCAGCATGTCTTCGTCTTTTATTTCCCAGAGAGCACCATGACAATCGGGACAAGTAAGCTTGGATATCATTCCTATCCGTTCGACACTGGCGATAAGTTCGTCGGCTTCCATCTCCTGTTTTGCAATCTTCGTTTCAATCTCGACCTGATCCGGCATGGGATACCTCGCTTCTTCGTCAGCTTGCTGGCGCGAGAGCTCATACAGCAACGGTGCTATCTCACGCAGCGGCACTGAGTAGTCGACCCTAATCTCTTGCATAACGCTCATTGGCATACTGGGGAAGGCGGCCTCTGACGGATCCTGGACAACAGCGATGCCAGCTCGCTGCTTTATCGCGCGCATGCCGACCTTACCATCCTCGAGAGCTCCAGTCAGAATAACTCCGATTACGCGCGGCCCAGCCCAACGTGCAGCCGAGCGGAATAGCGCATCGATTGAAGGGCGATGTAGGTTCTCTTTCGGGCCACGCACGAGTTTCACGTGGTCATCTTCAATTAACAGATGTAAATCTGGTGGAGCAACGTAGATCCGGCCGCGCTCTATCGCCTCGCCCTCCACCGCATGGCTTACTGGCAGACGTGATTCGCGTGCCAGAATCCCTGGCAACAAACGGGGCGAGTTCGGCGAAACGTGCAGAACGATGAAAATGGCGGCTGGTATATTCGCAGGCAGCGCGCTAACTAGTTGCGTCAGCGCCTGAACTCCTCCAGCGGAAGCCCCAATTACGATTGTGTCGCGCGTTGCCATAAACTCCTCGATATGCAGTCTTGTTCAAAGACGAACAGGGGAGTTTACTGTCCTGACGCAGCTGCACAGGCTCGTTTTCGTGAATCAGTGGAGGAGAGTCAAATCTTAGCACAAGCAGAAAGTTTTCCACTACGAATACATTCTTAGTATCTCCGGTTTTGAGTGAAGCTTTATAGCTGCGATCGGGAAGCACCACGGGGCAAGCCCGTGGATTTTCGTGCGGTATCGCACATTGCCACTCACACTCAGATCCTCTATACTTCGCACGTTGAATACCCCTTTCCTCCTGTGGGTATAGTTGGCGCGGCGGACGGCAAAAACCGCCGCGCTTTTTTCTTAGTTTCCACTCAATGAGACGCCGCGCGCTGCCCCCGACTGGCCTGAGTTTACTCGTGGCAATCGTCTACTTTGCCGGGGCGAAGCTTGGTCTCTCACTCGCCACGCTGCACGAGAACGTCACGCCCGTTTGGCCGCCCACCGGGATCGCTATTGCTGCACTGCTGATCTTTGGTTCGCGGGTATGGCCGGGAGTTTTTATCGGCGCCCTCGCCGCGAATTTACCCACCCATATTCCCATTGCTTCCACACTCGGTATCGCGACGGGAAACACCCTCGAAGCACTGCTCGCCTGGTTTCTCCTGCAACGATCAAAACGCTGGAGCACGTCTTTCAATTCAGTCCGCGACGTGTTGACGTTTGTCGTTTACGCTGCCGTGCTGGCGCCACTCGTAAGCGCGACGATCGGAAATGTGAGCGTGTGTCTGGGTGATCCGTCGCGATGGAACGACTTCTGGTGGCTGTGGCTGACGTGGTGGATGGGTGACGGGTTTGGCGCGCTCATTGTCTCGCCGCTGCTGCTCTCGTGGAGCTCGTCGCGCAAGATCGATGAGCGCGATATGCCGGAGCTCGCCAGCTTGTTTGTGCTGCTTTTGATCGTGGTGCTGATCGTTTTTGCAGGTTGGTTTCCCGGCCCGATCAAAACTTATCCGCTCGCGTACCTGTGCCTGCCGTGTTTGCTGTGGGCGGCAGTGAAGTTCGATCAGCGGATCGTTACGAGCGCGATAGTGTTGATGGCGGCAGTGGCTGTGTGGGGCGCGAAACACGGCTACGGTGCGTTCGTACAGCCCAATACGAATGTTTCGTTGTTGCTGTTGATTTCGTTTGTAGGTACCAGCTCGTTGATGACACTGCTCGTGGCGGCAGTCACAACTGAACGACGCAAAGCCGAGGCGGAGAAGTGGAGACTCGCTTCGGCGCTGGAACATAACCTGAAGCGTGTTGAAGATATTGTTGCGCATGTTCCGGGCGTGGTTTGGGAAGCCTGGGGCAAACCTGATGCGGCTAGTCAGCGAATAGACTTTGTCAGCAGTCACGTCGAGAAGATGCTCGGCTATAGCGAAGAGGAGTGGCTGTCGACACCAAACTTCTGGCTCACGATTGTTCATCCTGACGACAAGGAGCGCGCGGCTGCTGAAGCGGCGGCGATCTTCGAGTCGGGCAAAGGCGGTTCGAGCCGGTTTCGCTGGTTGCACAAAGATGGACGCGACATCTGGGTTGAATCGCAGTCGATTGTTGTTTGTGATGAGAGTGGTCCAGTCGGGATGCGTGGCGTCACGATGGACATCACGGCGGCAGTAAAGGCTGAGATCGAACGCTCTGATCTACTGCGACGCGAGAGTCACGCGCGACAGCAGGCAGAAGAAGCGAGTCGTTTGAAGGAAGAGTTTCTGGCAACCGTGTCGCACGAGCTGCGAACGCCACTGAACGCGGTGGTGGGGTGGTCGAGATTACTTCGTTCGGGACAACTCGATGGTGACGGTAAGTTACACGCTGTCGAAGTGATCGAGCGGAATGCGGCGGCACAACGGCAGATCATCGAAGACCTGCTCGACGTGTCGCGAATCGTTACTGGAAAGCTGCGCATCAGCACGCAGCCTGTCGATCTGCTGCTGGTTATTCACGCGGCCATCGATGCGGTGCGTCCGGCTGCTGAAGCGAAAGAGATCAAGATCGTGACGCACGTCGTAGCTCCCGATGTGATTGTGAGAGCTGATAGCGAGCGGCTGCAGCAGGTTTTTTGGAACTTACTTGCAAACGCAGTGAAGTTCACGCCAACTGGTGGCGCCGTTGACGTGTATCTGGAGCGGAACGATTCGCTCGCGGAAGTCAGGATTGAAGATACTGGTCCAGGCGTGCCGGTTGACTTCCTGCCGCACATATTCGAGAGGTTTAGTCAGGCGGATGGATCGAGCACCCGCAAGCACGGCGGGTTGGGATTGGGACTGGCGATAGTCAGGCACCTCGTCGAGCTGCACGGCGGCACTGTCTCGGCAGCCAATCGCGATGAAGAAGGCGGCGCGATATTGACAGTGCGACTACCGGCAAGCTTTTGAGACTTTTGTGCCTATCTCAAAACCGGTGGATTGGAGCGCGATGTGTCGACCACCGCGGTTCCTGATGGATTGAAGATGTAACTATCGCGTGCGCGGACCGCGAGGTTTGGCTGCCGCGCTCGCACCTTGATCTGCCGTCGCTGTCCTGCTTGAGGTGGACGCTTCGGATAGTAGCCGAGACTGTACTGGCGTCGCAGTTCTTCCGCGACGTTCGCGAAAGCGGAAGACATGTTCTGGAGCGAGTCAGCGTGATACTCGCGCCCTCCACTGCTGTTGGCCAGTTCCTGCAGATAGTAGTTGGCTAACTCGTAATCGTCGCGCGGATTGCCTCCACCTCGTGGATAACCGCCACCGCCGCCTCCCCCTCTACGACGGCCGCCGCCAAAAATGCCGCCCAGTATTTGTCCAAAGATATCGATCGAACCACCCATCGGCGGATAATTCGAAACGCTCACGTCGCGCGAAGTGTCGTACTGAACCGGATAGATCAACGCGTCGAGCTCCTGCGCGTCCATGACATTGCTCTGGTAGCTTGCGCGGCGGCTCGTTGTGTCGACGCCGTCAGTGAAAAGCACGATCGCTTTTCTTCCCTGTACTCGACTCAACTGTTGATTGATGACCATGTCGACGGCGTCGTACAGCCGCGTGCCGTCGTCAGTTCTGGCGCGCTCGATGGCACGGCGAAGCTTGCTGCGATCGGTAGTGAACTCGCTCAGGATCTTGATGTCGTCGTTGAACGAGACGACCATCACCTTGTCGTCCGGGCGAAGTTGGTTGACGAAACTGATCGCGGCGTCCTGGATGTCTTCGAGTCGAAATTGAGTTGACGGGCTCGTGTCGAGCATCAACACCACCGAGAACGGCTTATCGACTGACTGAAAGAACGCGACTTCCTGTTCGACTCCATCTTCCCAGATGCGAAATTCTTCCTTCTGCAGGTTGGGCACGTACCGGCCATCGCGATCCATAACGCTGACTGGAATCGTCACCAGCGACGTGTTGACGCGAATGACGTCGCCTGCATCGACTTCCTCCGGGCCGGACGGGGTTTGATCTGGCTGCGCTTCAGGTTGGCGGTTGTTGGGATAGTTAGCGCCACCGAGCACAGGAGGTTTGCTCGGCGCTGGAGCGGGCGTGGTGATCTCAGGTGCGCTGGTTGATTGATTACCGACGCGTCGCGGGCGGCCTTGTCCGAATCCGGTGCCGATCGACGTTGCAAGCAGGGAGAGGAGCGATAGGAAAATGAATAGCTTTTTCATAATAAGCTCCAGAGTACTCAAGCGCACCGAACCCACTTTGATGCGTTCGGGGGTGATTGGATGCATGCGGTTTTGTCGGGAATCAAAGGGAGAGAAAACCCGCTTTTCCACGTGAAGAATAGCGCCTCGGGTGTCGGCTAGGCAAGGATGAATAGTCATATAGGACGTATAAGACCTATTCTTCGGTTGAGCTCGTCGTCGCGCTGGAGAGGGCGTTCCAGATGAAGGGGAGCGTTGCCCAGGTTTGGCCGCGGTGTTGTGGGCGAAATCCGAAGAGAACGATCCGGCCTTTCCCCACGCCCACCTCGGCCAGCGCTATCTGGCCTCGCAATTTGTCTTCACCCAATAACCAGCCGCTCAACAGCACGTTTTCCTTCGCGTAGCGCGCGATGACACGCACGTTCGCATCGGCCGCCGCTGCGAACGCTGAGCTGTTGATGAAGTACGCGGGGAGAGTTGCCGGCAGCGTCGAAGCGACCGGATTCTTGGTATCGACGTCGAGCGCCACAATCGATCCCGGACAGTAAAACTCCGACGTCCTCACACCTTCGAGCACGTTGCGCAGCGGCAAGTTGAACTCCTTGATCGCCAGATCGCACGAATCATCGAAACAGATCAGCATCCCGCCATTCGTGACAAACTCTTTCAGGTTCTTAACGCCGGCCTCGCTGATTCCGCCCGTGTACTCAGGCGGCAGCGTCCCCGCGGCGTTGCCATTGACGATCTGTGCACTCGCTTGCGACGGAAGAATGACTGCATCAAACTTCGCGTTAAGTCCTCCGCGCCTGACATCGACGTCGCGCACTGACGAATACGGAACGTTGAACGTGTCGAAGATATAACGCGTCCATCCTTCGTCCATGTTGCTCAACGACGGTTTGTAAATCCCGATTCGAACGGGCTGCTTCAACGGGTTCTTGATCGACGACGCCAGCGCGAGGTCTGCCCGGACCTGGTTGGCGTCTGTGAGTTGAGTCAGCTTGCGCTCGTTCGCAGTCTCCCTGATCGCGACGACTGCGGGCGCGTCAACGCCCATTTGCAGCGGCAACGTCCAACCCGCAACGTCGTAAGGACGCTCCGCTTCACCCGTGCCAGTCAACCGATTCGGGTAGATTTGCGGCTCAAAAAGCGCGAGCACGTTCGTCCGCTGCGGCTGGTTGAGAAAGATGATGTAACTGCCCAGCGGCACCTCTTGCATCGCCGAAAGCGGGGCACTGATTTTGTACTGTCCGAGCTTCTCGGTCGCCGGATTCGTGCGTTGCAAAACCGGCGAGCTCAGAACAGCGTGCAGCTCACGATCGAGCCGAAATACTTCGACGCCCTGTTCGATCAAACTACCGACCATCTTCGCCACCGCTTCGTCACGCGCCTGCCCGGCCGGAATCAAATACGCGATCGTGTCGCCTTTATTCTGCGGTAGCTCGATGTTCCTGCGGCCGAACTCGTAAAAGTTGCGCAGGTACTCGATGCGAAACTTGGTCGCCATCGAGAGAATCGATCGCGCCGCGATCATCTCCATCGCCATGATGTCGCTCGGGTGCCACTCGCCGGCGGGCCATGGATCGGGAAAGTTCGTACTCACTTCCGTTGCGTTGCGCATGCCTCGCGTGCTGGAGCGCACGAGTTGTTCTGTTGTCACTGTGCTCGGCGACATCAGACGCGCGCTGGCAGCTTCGGAAAGAATGCCGATTGAATTGTGAAAGTAGGGCGCGGTGCGGAAGCCGCCGTGCCACCACGTGTCGTAGAGCGCGTTTGTCAGCACGCCCTGAAAACCAGCGGCCTGAAGATCCGCGGCGACTTTGTGACCGATGAGTCCGACCTGTCGCAGTAGCAACGGCGAGATGTTTGGATTCGGCGGATCGTAAAAAGGCGGAATGAAAAATCTCGATCCGTTCGAGCCCTGCTGGTGAACGTCGTAGACAATCTGTGGAAACCACTCGTGCCACAGCAAACGCGTGATGAGCTGCGTCTCTTTGAGGTTGAGCATGAACCAGTCGCGATTGTCGTCGTGACCGGCGTAGTGATGATAAAGCTCGGGTGGCTCTTTTCCTTCGTACGGTGTGCCGAGCGTTTTGCGATACCAGTTGGCGACGATGTCGACGCCGTCAGGATTCGGCGAGGGAACCAGCAGCAGTATCGTGTCTTGCAGGATGGCGCGTGTGTCAGGGTCTTGTGCTGTCGCGAGCTCGTAGGCGAGTTGCATCGACATCTGCGAAGCGACGATCTCAGTAGAGTGAATCGAGCAGGAGATGGTTACCACCACCTTGCCGTTTGCGAGCAGCCGATCGCGTTGGAGGTTGCTGGTTACCTTGCGCGGGTCGGCAAGCTGCTGCTGGATCTCTTTGTATTTTGGCAGAGCCAGTATATTCTCACGCGCGCTAATGAAAGCTACGATCAGGGGGCGCTTCAATGTCGATTGGCCCAGGGTCTGGACCAGGACGCGGTCGGATGCACGGTCCAAGCGCTCGAAGTAGTCTGTTATTTGAGACCAGCCGGCGATGGTGCGATCGTCGCCCGGCGTGAAGCCAAGAACAGACTTTGGAGACGGGATCGCGGCCGATTGAGGTCTTTGCGCAAGAGAAAGAGCAACACTAAGCAGGATCACTGCTACGCATGCAACTACTGATCGATGGCTAATCATTATGGCGCAGGAGTCTAGCACAACCGGGCGACGCAGTTTCATGCGACGTTTGCACTACTGGTGGTCGTTGTTTGTAGCCGGCGCGCTGCTCGGGCTACTTGGTCCGCCCATCCTCTTGTTTTCCTGGCTGGTTAATAAGCACGAGCTCGTTTATCCGTGGGCGCTGTTTGGCGCCGGCGCGTGGCTGCGTTTGAGTGGCGTTCGGGTCGAGGTGCGTGGTCTCGAGTTGCTGGATCCGAAACAGACGTATGTCTTCGTCTCGAATCATCGCTCGTATCTCGACACTGCGGCGATGTTCATCTTCACGGGAAGACGAATCGGATTACTCGCGAAGAAAGAACTCTTGAAAGTGCCGGTGCTGGGTGTCGGCATGGGCTTTGTTAACGTGATGGCAATCGATCGAACGAATCGTGAGAGTGCGATTCGTACGACTGAAGCGGCAGCGAGACGGATTCAGTCAGGCGTCTCGTTCGCTGTCTTTGTCGAAGGGACGCGCGCGAAGCCTGGCGAGCTCTTGCCGTTCAAGAAGGGCGCGTTCTACATGGCCCGGCAAGCGGGCGTACCTGTCGTTCCCGTTGCGATCAAGAACTCAGACGTGTTGATGGGCAAGGGAACCGGCGAAGCAAGATCCGGAACGATCGAGATGGTATTCCTGCCACCGGTCGATACGCTCGGGATGACGACCGATGAAGATATGAATCAATTGATAGCATCGGTCCGTGAGTCGATTGCCAGAGAACTAAACGCGGCCTTACGGTGCGAAGTCGTAAGTTAGCGTTCCTGCGACTTTGACCGTGATCCCATCCTTCGTAATTGGCGCGAACGTCGCCTGACGCGCCGCGGCTTCCGCAGCCTCACGTAGTGGCAGTGGTCCATCGGTGGCTTTCGCGGAGATCACTTTGCCGTTCTCATCGACAACCATGCGCACCGTTACCTTACCGGAAACTTTGAGTCTTCTCGCTTCCGCCGGATATACCGGCTTCGGCAGCGAAGTAGCTTTCGAATTCAACTCACCGCTTTCGACCGGCTTCGCAACGCCGCTTGGAGCAGTCGTATTTTCGTCCTCACCAACCTCCGTAACCCTCAGCGTCGCGCGCGCCGGCGCAAAGTCTGAGTAATGAATTTTCATGCGAACGTGCAGCGTAGCGCCGCTCTCATAGTTCAACTCCTCGTCCGCATAAGAATAGGTTGGAAACCAGTATCGCCCGTCGATATGTTCGCGATAGGTTTCAACCACCGGGAACTTGTTCTCTTTGGTTTCCGGAACTCCCTTGCCTTTCGTTTTCACGATCAGCAGATCCTGATCGTCAACCCATACCCGGCCTACAAACAGTCGCTCCTTCGTCTTCTTTGCATTGGGTATGACCTTGGGACTTACGTCAAAGACGTAGAGATCCAGCTCGTCGATCTTTTCTTTCCCGACGTACTTGAAGTCATATTCCGGGATCTTCGAGGGCTCGAGAGCAAACGGATTGATCCCGCCCAGGTCGTCGATATCTTCAGCAGTAACAGTACCCTCGGCCATGGTCGGCATAGGGAAAAAACTGATCTTCTCGAAACGATTACCCTGATCGTCAAAAGTGAAGGTCGAGACTCGATGGTACTCGCCGGTGACTTGCCCGCCCATGCCGAGTGTTTGAATCAGAGCGTCGCGCTTGAATGAGTAGTTGTTCAAAGCGCGGCGAAACTCCGCTTCTTTGGTAGTGAAAGCACGAATGATCCTCTCGCTATCAACCGAGCCCGTTGGTCCATTGGTCCCGGCGTGGGCCGGAGCCTGGGCCAAAGCAGTGAGAGCGGTAACGGCCATGATGGCCAGGGCGGAAAAGATCGCAGAAATCTTCATAACTTCTTTCTTCATTTCTATCTTAAAAAAGGGTCAATTGTCCCGACTTTAGCGAAAACTAACTGTGCTCAGATGCCTCAATGAAAGAATCCTGTTGCCAGCCGGACGGGCGGCTGGGAGGCCCGCCGGGGCGAGAACTCGATTTTCTAGTTGCAAAAGTTCTTGCATCTAGTGTAAGGTGCCTTTACTAGAATAAGTTATGACTTGACTAGCGGCACGGAAGACATTGAAAAGAGCCCGATAGACCTCGATAATCGCGGCTCAGCTAGTTTGAAAAAAGTAAGATTTCTCAAGGTCCTCATGTCGGCAACAGGCACTCGTCCAATATCCGTGGAGCTTTACGGCGCGGGAGCGCAGACGTGACGCCGAGCGGCGGCGTTGCTTACACGGCGCGGGCGATAAACCAGGCTTTGGGAGGAGCTTGGTTTTACGTGGTCTGAGGTCGATGATGTGCGCGGTGGTTAGCTGCCCCTTCTGGGCGGGGTGGCTTAATAAAATCACCGCGCACACCCCAGCTTATCCGTATTAAATCCGCAAAAATCTGTGGTTGTAATTACGCTTCGACGAAGTCGACCTGCACCGGGTGCGGGATAATCCCCTTCTGGTGTCCCTCGTCCAGCAGCCGCCGCACCGCCTCGCGCCCGCGGTCGGTGTAGTCGAGTGTTAATTCATTCACCCACATCGCAACAAATCTATCCGCCAGTTCCGGCTCCATGTCCCGCGCGAACTGCATGGCGTACTGAAGCGCATCCTCCCGGTGGGTCAGCGAATATTTAATACTTTCCCGCAGCAACTCCGAAACTTCCTTGATCCGCTCCGTGCCGAGTTCGCGGCGGATGGCGTTGCCGCCCATTGGTAGCGGTAAACCGTGTTTTTCATGCCACCATTGTCCGAGATCCAGAACTTTGTGCAGACCCTTCGACTCGTAAAAAAGTTGTCCTTCGTGAATCAGCAGCCCCGCGTCGCAGGTTCCGTCCTGCACGGCATCGATAATTTTGTCGAAAGGGACGACTTGATACTCGAACTCAGAATTGAAAATTCGCAGCGCCAGGAACGCGCTGGTCAACTTTCCGGGAATTGCGATTTTTAAATTCGGAATGTCCGCGGGTGTGGCCGGCTCACGCGACACGACGATCGGACCATAGTTATCGCCAATCGAAGCGCCGTGCGGAAGCAGCGCATACTTGTCGTGGATGTAAGCGTAAGCGTGAAAGCTGATGGCGGTGACGTCGTACGTGCCGCGCATCGCTTCTTCGTTCAGCGTCTGGATGTCTTTGAGAAGATGGTGGAAGTGCAGATCGCCTGTGTCCAGCTTGTTGGTTGCAAGGCCGTAGAACATGAAGGCGTCGTCGGAGTCTGGTGAATGTGCGAGTGTGATAGTTTCTGACATTGTTACACCATGCTAACGCTATTGCGTTCGATACGGTTGTAGACGGTGTCGCGTTCGACTGCTTCGAAGCCTGCGTCTTCAATGAGTCCGATGAGCTCGGTCTTGCTCATCTTCACTTCTTTGTTCGCTTCGACCGAGTAACTCGTGGTCAACTCGCCGCCCTCGGTGATCGTGCCGTCGATGTCGTTCGCGCCGTAGTGCAGTGCCACTTGCGCCAGACGTTTACCGAGCATCACCCAGTAGGCCTTGATGTGGTCGAAGTTATCCAGCATGAGACGCGAGACTGCCATCGTCTTCAGCGAATCGACACCGGATGGACCAGGCAGATGGGCCAACTGCGTGTCCGGCGGATAAAACGCCAACGGGATGAAGCACTGAAAGCCGCCCGACTTCTCCTGTTGCTCGCGCAGTCTCACAAAATGATCGACACGATCTTCGATCGACTCGATGTGCCCGTAGAGCATGGTGGCATTCGTCTTCAGCCCGGCGGCGTGAACTTTTCCCTGTAGCTCGAGCCAGCGTTCCGCGTCGCACTTGTGCGCACAAATCATCGATCGCGTCGGCTCGCGAAAGATCTCCGCGCCGCCGCCCGGACACGAATCCAGTCCCGCCTCGATCAGTTTCTGAATGACCTCTTCGTCCGGCATCTTGTAGAAGTGTGCGAAGTGGTCAAACTCAACCATCGTGAACGCCTTCAGGTGCAACTGCGGATACTGTCGCTTCAATGACGACAGCAGATCCGTGAAGTAACTGAACGGAAGTTTCGTATTTAACCCGCCCGTGATGTGCAACTCGGTTGCGCCTTCCGCAACTGCTTGAGCAGCGACTTTCAAACTGTCGTCGATGTTGTGTGTGTAAGCGTCAGGCTGTCGCGGAGTGCGGAAGAAGCCGCAGAACTTGCAATCGGCGTAACACACGTTGGTCGGGTTCAGGTGGCGATTGACGTTGAAGTACGTCGTGCGGCCGTGACGACGCCGTCTCACCAAATCGGCGAGTTTGCCGAGCGCGGGGAGATCGTCAGTGGCATAAAGCGCGACGCCGTCGGCGAAGGAGAGTTGTTCCCCCGCGTTGACGCGCGTTGCTATCTCGTTAAGTTTTTCGTCGTGTGAAAAATTCATATTCATTGATTAAGGAAAACGGCGCTCCCAAAAGTTGCGAGCAGGATGACGCTCACGAAAGCGTTAGTCGTAAAGAAAGCCGCGTTCAAGCGACTGAGATCGTCAGCGCGCACGAGTCGATGCTGATAAACGAGCAGTGCGGCAGTTGCGATCACGCCTACAAGAGCGACTGGTCCAAGTCTCGTCATCAGAAACAACCAGACCAGCGCCAGAAAAGCCGCCGCGTGCAATGCGCGCGCAATCCAGAGCGCGCGAGCAATACCAACGCGAGCGGGAATCGATCTCAATCCCTCGCGACGGTCAAAGTCGTAATCCTGGCAGGCGTAGAGCACGTCGAAGCCTGCGGTCCACAGCAGGACCACAAGCGACAACAGCAAAGGCACCGGGCTGCCAATCTCGCCACGTACAGCGATCCATGCGCCGGTCGGAGCGATTGAAAGACACGCCCCGAGCACGAGATGTGAAAACTGTGTCCAGCGCTTTGTGAAAGAGTAAAGCAGCACGCACGCGAGCGCCACGGGAGCGAGAATCAACGTCAGGCGGTTCAGCATCGCGGCCGCAACTACGAACAAAGCCGCTGCGATAATTGTGAAGGCCCAGACAAAACCAACGGAGAGCAGTCCGGCCGGCAATGCTCTCGACGCGGTGCGCGGGTTACGTGCGTCAATCATTCGATCGGCGATGCGATTAAACGCCATCGCCGCGGACCGCGCGCCGACCATCGCCACGATAATCCAAAGTATCTGCCACGGTGCCGGCAGCCCTCTCGCTGCGAGCACAGCGCCCAGAAAGGCGAACGGCAACGCAAAAAGCGTGTGCTCGATCTTGATCATTTCCAGGGTTAAGCGGGTGTTTTTGATTACGGTCGACACGTGAGTCAGATATTGCCACAAAGAATCACAAACCACTATTGCATACGAAGAACCACTTCGTGCGGTTTTGGCTTATGTGCTTTGTGTGCCTTTTTGTGGCATGCTTTTGCCGATGGATTTGAACGAGCTGGCAAAACTTTTAGCGGCGTACAAGAGTGGCGAGTTAGAGACTAACGAGGCGCTGAATCGCATCAAGAATCTTCACTTTGAGGACATCGGTTTCGCGCGCGTCGATCACTCGCGCGCCCACCGGCAGGGGTTTCCGGAAGTCGTGTTCGGAGGCGGCAAGACGCGCGCCCAAGTCGTCGGCATCGTCGAACGGCTGGCGCAACGCTCGCCAAACATCCTCGTTACACGCACCGACGAAGGCACGTTCGGTGAGATCCGCAACGTTGTTACTGATGCTGAGTGGCACGAATCGGCGCGTCTCGTCAGAATCCGGCGTGACAAAACCAACCAGGGCGTCGGTTCGATCGCGGTCGTAACCGCGGGCACCAGCGACATCCCCGTCGCGGAAGAAGCCGCACTGACCGCCGAGACGATGGGAAACACTGTAGATCGTATCTGGGACGCGGGCGTCGCCGGCATTCATCGCGTGCTCTCCGAGCGCAGTTTGTTGCAGCGTTCGCGCGTGGTGATCGTCGCGGCCGGCATGGAAGGAGCGTTGCCATCGGTGGTTGGCGGATTGGTCGGGGTGCCGGTCGTGGCTGTGCCAACTAGCATTGGTTACGGCGCATCTTTTGGAGGTGTCGCGGCTCTGCTCGGCATGTTGAACTCCTGCGCGTCGAACGTAACGGTGGTGAACATCGACAACGGCTTTGGCGCAGGGTTTGTCGCGAGCCTCATCAATCGTCGTTGGACGGTGCCCGTTGAATAGACCACCCGCTCGCTCCCGGCAATTACTCTTCAGCCTGATCGTACTTTCGCTGGTATCGAGCGCGTGCATTTCCGCGCGTCGCACGCCTAACCTTGAGCACATCTTTGCATCGGCTCGCGCCAGAACCGGAAAGCGTCCGGTGATCGTGATTCCGGGGATTCTGGGTTCCGAGCTGATCAATCCGAAGACAGGTGAGACTGTTTGGCCGTCGGCGTTTCGCACTTCGCAGGAAGGACTGCCGATCAGTCCGAACCTCGCGGCCAATCGCGACGATCTCGTGCCTGGAAAGATTATCGAGACTGTACGTCTCGCGCGCCTCCTGCCCGAGGTTTACGTCTATCGAGATTTGCTCGAAGCGTTGCGCCGCTACGCGGGCTATCGTGAGGGTGACTGGGAGAATCCGAGCGCCGATTTTCCAGCACAGTGGGATCCGAAGCTTGGAATTCACGTGACTTGAAGTCGCGGC